>ENA-OVGJ01000038-OVGJ01000038.1-human-gut-metagenome-genome-assembly--contig:-NODE-38-length-69987-cov-39.035863_pt1 | contig 69987 bp, 56 predicted proteins | sample MGYA00237772_ERZ505423 | MGnify/ENA primary metagenome ERZ505423 (study PRJEB26158, sample SAMN06016386) | human gut metagenome | biome: human gut; feature: ankylosing spondylitis patient; material...
CACGAATATAAAAATGCCTGCAATGAGCCTCTACCATATCTACGATTTCCTCCGAACATGAGCCGCAATCCATGCGGGCACGAGAAATATATATTTCCGAAGCCTCCAATCGCTTGAAGATTCTTTCCAAAGTTTCTTTTTGGTTGAAGCGTACGTTTGTGTTGCCGTCTCTATTTTCAATACCAACAATCATGTCGTTAATGACAGCTACGCCTGGACTATAGCCCAAGAACTTCTTGTAGGTTGGTTTTGCATCATACTTCTCTGTTTCAATGAACTGATGGTCAAAGTCAAAATCATACTCTTGACCGGATTTCAATTGACCAGTAGCAAGCAGGGCATTGACCAGTAAGCAGTTCATCTTGTCTGCAGTATTGAAATCATAGGATTTGCCAGAAGCAGACTTATAGGTGATGCTCTTAAAAGTCAGTTCTTCGATAGCACGTAATATGGTGTCTGCGCTGCAAGTGCGAAGAGTTGGATGAAGAGACAAATGTTTCATCAAGTGAGTTGTAACATCCTCAATACATGAGCCACCACAAAGATATACGCACATCAGAGAGCGTAGAATCTCGCTATATTGATAACCAAACATAGTGCATCTCAATCCCAAGGTGGAATCTATGGTTTGAGCTAAAAGAGCATCAAATTGCTCCATAATCGAAAAAATTCCCCCAAAAGGAGTGAGTTTCTCAGATTTTATTTGTACTTTTGCCATGTTATTCAGAATTTTGTTTGTTTTTATTTTGCAACACTAAGATAAGTGAAATTTCTGACATGGCAAAATCCTGAGCAACTTTTTGTTGCTCAGGTGCTTATAAAAAATATTAAATATAGTGTTGCGGAAATAAGGATTATAAGATGAAAAAAAAATCAGTGTTACGGTGGTTTTTATTTAGTTTATGTATGATTTTCTGCACCATAGACACTCTCTATGAGGGGCAAAAAGAAAAAGACGTGGTCAATCGTAAAAACCACGTCTTTTTTTATGCAAATCATTCAAATAATATTTCTATTCTTCTTCATCCCATGTATTCCAAGCATTATGTTGTTTGCCTAAGGTGATATAACTGTCCCCGTCTGAAGTTTCACCTTTACCTTGTCCAGCGTTAACAACACCCTTTTCGTCAGAACCTGCCAGTAAATTTTCGGGAGTATGAAGCGAGATGATTTGAACCTTTGGCATCTGATATTTTTTTTTCATAATTTCTTTGTTTTAATCTTTTACTTAATCATTATTTTCTTGCCATTCTTGATATAAATACCAGGAGCGGATGGCTTACTGATCTTTACACCCTGAAGCGTGTAATAAATGTCTGCCTGTGCAGAAGCAGTAGGGGCATTATCCGTATTGACATTTTGAATGCCTGTAACTTCAGAATCTCCCCATAAGATGCTGGCAAAACACTCCTTGCTGGCGCTTGTATTATAATCAGGGAACTGGGCTGATGATCCAACTATCTTCTGATCGTTGGTTGTAACCTTGTTTCCACCACACAATTCTGCTGGCAAGCGGAGATAAGCACTGTTTTTTGAAGTCTTTCCTGTAATCACACGCTTGAAGCAAAGGATGTATTTGTTATTTTCTCCCTTCTTCTTATAAGCAGTAAACATATAGTTGCGGTAAGCGATGGTCTTGTTTGCTTCGTCTGAATATTCTGTTGTCTTAACGTCCTTTGGAGCAACAGATGGCATCAGGTAGTTCTTACCAATATCTTCATCCGCATCCTGCTTCTCCACAAAATTGATAGAAGGGAAATTTTCGAAGATATATTTCTGGTCTTCCTTATCTGCTTCGCCAACAAACTCCAAGTTTCCTGCATCCTTCTTCATAGATTCAGCATCCTCATTTTTGTAAGCTAAGATTACTCCCGTATTGGCAGGAATGTAGCTGATTTCCTTCAGATGTGCAGTACCATTTTCATATTTGTCCACGATGAAGACTTTCATCTTTTCAGGTTTCTGATAAGCCACAGATGAACTGAATGTGCGGATACAGTTCAAGCCTTCATATACCTCGGTTTCATCTGGCAATGGATTAGGAGGAGTCACGCTCTCGCCCAATGTGTACCATGCCTTTACAACTTTTCCGTCTTTGTCGGTAGTCTGCCAGAAACGCATGGTATAAAAACCTTCAGGCAGAACGAAACCGATGTGCAATCCTTCATCACGCTCATTGCCAATACCTCCATAGATTGGGCTTCCGCTTGGATTATATGGAGAGATAGGATTGTTCATGTCTGTACCATTGTAAGGGTCAAGCATTACTTCATTCCAATATGGGTTGTTGACTGATAACTTCTCTTCATGGTCGGGGGCATTCTTTTGTTCATTCGTGAAATGCTCTGGGCGATAAGCATCCTCTATATAGTTGCGAACATAGGTCTGGTTGATGAGGAAACGGAAACCATTACCTGCATTGGCTCTACCGCGACCTCCTGCCACATCATACTGATAGAACTTACCTGTATATTCCCAGCATTTTGTGGTCTGCTCTTTATCAGTATTTTTGTCGGTTGTCGTGTCAAGCTTATTGTTTCTTGCCATTCTGACATAATGATACTGGCGCTCACCGTTTTCCCATTGTCCCTGCTGCCACTTTCCGGTTCCACGGTTGATGATGCCGACAGCATTTCCTATCAGGTCGATGGATTCCATTGGCACGATAGTGTACATAGACTTTGTGAGATTGAGATAGACGGTAAACTGAGAATAGTTGTTATCATCCATGTTGGCATTGAAAGCCTGGCTACGATTCATGATACAGGTAAGTTTTTCTTTGCCGTCAGAATCCTTGATTTTATATACTTCAGTCGGAGTTATCTCAACGCATCCTTGCAATGAGATGGCATCTTTTCCTGCCTGTATCTGTGGTCGGATAATATGATTCCACTTATCATTTAGGATTTTTCCTTTATTCGCTTCAGAACCATCCCATTCTTCAGAACCGCCCCATGTTTTACTGTTGTCTTTCAGCAACGAGTTAGGACAGATATTAAAGAACATGGTATTGCTTTCGTTGGCAGGCTTGTTGAGTATACATTTATAGACTTTATCACCAGGATCACCTACAGAACTATCAAAATTATCAGCCGATTCCATTTTGTATTGTCGCTCTGAATTACCAGGCTCCCAGCTATCATCTTTATTCAATCCCTGATTATGAGTGTTAGGGTCATTGGTTTTCAGAAAGTTACCTATCAGCGTATAACCATCTTTATCCTCCGTCAAGCTCTTGTTGGTGTAGACATTGACACTGCGGGCTCCGTAGCGTGTATGGTCATCATCACCCACAGGTTTATTTGGATTAAAGGGGTTGGCATTGCCACCTCCATCGTTGGTCTCAAAATTAGAATCAGTCCAATTGCCATCATTCAAGCAAATGCTATAAGATACACCAGCTCCTTTTGTGATTTTGAAGGTGCTGCTGTTCACATTCTGGCAATTTTTATATTCTGCATAGGTCTTATTCTGTTTGGTAAAATCGAAATTATTATCGTATGGTCTGAATTGATTATAAATAGGAGTACCATCGGCATATTTTTGTCCGTCATCTGATCCTGCTACATAGAATTCAACTTGCTCACCATTGTTGCCAGGTAAGTCCTTATCGGCGATACCTACCATAAAGAGATTTGAACTGATAGAGTGAATACCTGGTTCCTGATTTCTCACATTGGTCATGTAGAACTTCTTGGATTTGCCGTCCTTAGCTTTCATGTGAACTACGTAGTTGATACTCTTACCTTCAGCTTCAGAACGGTTCAACTCGTTGAAGATCATGATTTTTTTCGTCTCTTTGGTTGATTGATCTCCTTGGTCATAGGTTCCAGTCCAAGAAGTTGAGAATTGCCCTTTTGTCTCCAAATACGTATCCTTGTTGATACCATTGATATCAACAGTTTGTATTTTTCCTTGAGCTACTCCTTCCTTACGGATAATCACATTCATGTTCTTGTTATCATCAATGTTAACGGTGCAGTATTTCCATTCCTTACCACCTATGGTTGTGGTTTGATAGGCGTAATCGGATGCTTTATCCCAGTCACCGAGAGGTTCTTTTTTATCACTATCACTGCGATACCACCAAATGTACAAGGATAGCTTGTCATTGTTTACATCACGGAAATAAACCGTGATGTCCTTTGCAAGAAGTTGTAAAGGAATTAAAAGCAGGAAGCATATCGCCAGTACTGCTTTTAGATGTTTGAAATCTAACTTTTTTTTCATCTTTTAAAAACGTTTAATCTGTTTATTAATTATCTTTTATAATCGTTTAATTTGGTCATTAATCATCTTTTTACTTACGGGTGCAAAATTAGCTAAAACTTCAAGCTATCATACAGAATATCTGCCATTTAACTGCTTTTTTGTGCAAGCGATTGAGTATGTTGCTTATTAGTGAACATATGATTCATCCTTGCCTCCGTTTTTCCAGGCCACGAGGACATTTCTGTAATCAAGAAAGAAGAAACAGTCCTGATTATCGTAGCAGAACCTATGGGAGTGTGTGCTGTATGTTAGAAAGATAAACAGGCACATCGGTCATGTTTTCTGATATCTGAGATGTAAATGAACTCAGAAGTCGTAAACTCGAAAGGTCTGTCGATATTGTTAACGATAGCTTCCACCTCTGAAAGGTTAAGAAAGTCTGTTATGTATTTCTTTCCATTGTAAAGTACTGCACATACATATTTTTCTTCTCTTTCGAAATAGGCAACATCGGTCATGTTGATGTACATATATTTGTCACCTATAGTAATCAGAATGCGTTGTCTTTTACTGCGTTGAAAAACCTCTGGCCCCAGTTTTCTGTAGTCGATGGGGGTGTTGATAGAGAGTGACTCTATTTTTCTATTGCCCGTAGCAGATTGTCCTTAGATATGGGCTTGAGCAGATAGTCGATACTGTTTACCGTGAAAGCCTTGATAGCGTATTCGTCGTATGCAGTAGTGAATATGATAGGCACTTTAACGTCAACCTTTTCAAAGATGGTAAAACAGTTGGCATCTGAAAGTTCAATATCCATAAATAGGAAATCGGGTTTCAAATCGGACATTAGAAACTTGATGGTTTCTTCTGCAGTATCAGTTTGAAAAAACTTTTGATAGTGTGGACGTAGTTGCCTAATCATCTGATCGAGATTTTGCATTGCAATCTGCTCGTCTTCTATTATTGCATATTTCATGAGTTTTATAATTATATAACTTTTCTATTTAACATGTTAAGATGAATAATCATGTTTTAGTGATATTCACTTTTCTTGTTATTTAATGCAAAGATACGTGATTTGCCCTAAATTTGTTTTTTAAAAGAGTTGTTTGTTGATATTTTTTAATGCAATCGTTTGCATCGGTAACTACTCAGCATCCCTATTGAAAACTTTGAATAGAAAAGCCTTGAGATATGAAAGCGGCTTCGTAAGCAGTTGAAGCCTATTGCATTATCCTGATAGAAACTATAAAAAATATAGTTGACCACTTTAAACTTTATTAATAATACACGTTGACTCACAGTATTAACGTAACAACTCATGACAATATGGGTGCTGAGTAATTACTTGCATCGATGATTACATTTTTTAGCCATTTTTCTTTGTTTTTCCGCAATTTCTTTCTATCTTTCCTCTATAAAAGGATAATGATTTCCCTCGCATAGGGTAACTAAAACCAGTAAATTTGCATATAGCAGGAAAAACAGGCACGCAACATCGCACACTTGCACATTCATGCAAATGTTACTATCAGTATACTTTCCTCTTCGAGTTATACTCATACTGACTTCCATAGCCCTCCATGATATGAGTTAATTTGCAGACGATGTGTGACCATCACAAAGATAGTAGCCTTTTCATGGAAGGTATATTATGATCATCCGTTGTTTGCGGACTCTTCACAATCATGCTTGAAGTCGAAATATTCGACATTGTCATGTAGGACATGCCAAACAGCAACGAGCATTTTTCTCGCCACAGCCACGATGACTTTCATCTTGTTTTTTCTTCTCACTACAGTCTGGTGATAGGAGAACCAACTAAAGAAACAGTCTTTCTGCCGACTGGCAGCCCATGCACATTGTATGATGGTTCTTCTGAGATAGCTGTTGCCGTGTGTCGTTTTGCGGGACTTTACTTTCTTGTTGGACTCATCATTTCTTGGGCGTAATCCACTCCAGGCAGCAAGGTGATTTGCCGTCTCGAACTTGCTCATGTCTGTACCGATCTCTGCGATCAATGATGTTGCGGCACGTTCCTTTATGCCTGGGATTGTTTGCAAGCGTCTGAGTTCCTCTGGGAAGTATTTCTGGCATATCTCCGACATTTTGTCTTGGCATTCTTTCTTGTGGGCTCTCGGCAATGTCTATTTCCTCACGGAGTTGGCGAAGGACATCTATCTCAGCTTGGGAGACAACTCCTTCCATAGAGGCAAGTTTAGTTTCTCTGCCATGTTTGTTGATGATGCGTCCATGAATCTCTTTGATCAATTCCTGTGGGTCAGTGACACCTTCCGAGAGCCTGCGCACGACGGTTCTGTAACTCTTGCACTCTATGTTGGAGACATAGTTGCTCAAGCGGATGTTGCACCGTTGGAGTACTGCATCCACTTTGGATTCCTTACGCACAATTTCCTCATTGAGGTCAAAGATTCTACGGTCATATTGGCGAAGTTGCTGAATAATCTCTGGAGGTACAAAACTACCATTTACCAGTTCCTTCATTGTACACTCTGCAATCCATTGAGCATCCTTCACGTCACTCTTATGACCGGGAAGCTGCTTGATAAAATACGGATTGACAAGGCGGAGTGTAAAATGAGGAGACAGCACACGCCAGATTGGTATCCAGTAAATGCTGGTACTTTCCATTGAAACTTCTGAAACATGGTGTTTTTTGAGCAATTTGCACATTTCATGCAGTTGAAATGTTAAAACTCCGAAAACTTGCTCAAATAATTCACCAGCAGGGTGCAAAATACAAAGATAAATGCTATCTTTGTGCACGTCAAGACCACATACTGCTTTCATAAGCCTAATTTTTTGAAGTTAAAAACTTGGTTAATGAACACTGCTTCAAAGATAGTAAAAATTATTGTGACTGAGAGCACGTTGATGGCTGTTTTTGCAGTTGTGGCCTTGATTTTTTCAAAAAAAAGCTAATTTCGCACAATTCGAGGGAAATCATTGTGCTTTTTTATTCATACTGACTTATAATTCGGAAATTTTATGTAAATTTGTACCATTATTCAAATAATGATGTTTTTCTCTAAAAGGAAGATACATTTATAAAAGAAGGATACGATATGAAAAATATGTTAGCTTTGAGTCAGGAAAGATTTTCGGCTCGCAAATTTACCTCTGAGGCTGTAAGTCAGGAGGATTTGGATTACATTCTGGAGTGTGTGCGCCTGGCACCATCGGCAGTCAACAAGCAGCCTTGGAAATGGCTCATCGTGCGCTCTGATGAGGCAAAGCAGAAACTGCAGGAATGCTATGACAGAGAGTGGTTTCGCTCGGCACCTATGTATATCGTAGGCATGAGAAATGTGGAGGAAAACTGGGTGAGAAAATACGACGGAAAAGCTCATGGCGACATCGATGTGGCTATCGCTACCGAACATCTCTGTCTGGCTGCCACCGAAAGAGGATTGGGCACTTGCTGGGTCTGCAATTATAACACCGACAAGATGAAGCAACTTTTCTCCCGTCCTGGCTTTGAGGCAGTCGTCATCATCCCAATCGGTCATATAGCCGAAGATTGTCCGCATGCTGCAAAGAAGCGCAAGGATATGAGTGAAATCGTAGAGGAAATCTGATTTCTTATCTGCTCACTTGCATCTTATTAATATATAGAAAAAAGTTTTATCTATTATTATATAGAGTACCTATTATTTATAGAGTTTTACCTATATCATATAGAGTTTACCTATTATATATGGAGAAGGCTCCAACAAATAAAATCATTATTATGGGAAAGAAAATGAATCTGGAAACCAAGTCTTTTGCAGCTGCGATTTCGTTCGCTCTCTGCTGCTCGTCTCTTTCGGCTACTGCTGCATCTTCCGCATCTTCCGCATCTTCTAAGAATGGGGAATTGTCTGCAGTTCTCCCTGCGCAGCATTATCAGCCAACAAAGGAAAATCTCCAGTCGCGACAGGAATTTCAGGACGACAAGTTCGGAATCTTCCTGCACTGGGGCTTGTACAGTATGCTGGCAACGGGCGAATGGACGATGACCAACAAGGATTTGAACTACAAGGAATATGCTAAGTTGGCTGGCGGCTTCTATCCGTCTAAGTTTGATGCTGCCAAATGGGTGGCTGCCATCAAGGCTTCCGGAGCCAAATATATCTGTTTCACGACCCGTCATCATGAGGGCTTCTCCATGTTCAAGACCCAGTATTCTGATTATAATATCGTGGATGCCACTCCTTTCAAGCGGGATATTCTCAAGGAACTGGCGGATGAATGCCACAAGCAGGGCATCCGCCTACATCTCTACTATTCACACATCGACTGGTATCGCGAGGATGCTCCGCAGGGAAGAACGGGCAGGGGAACCGGACGTCCGAATCCGAAGGGCAACTGGCAGAGCTACTACCAGTTTATGAACAACCAGCTTACCGAACTGCTGACTCATTATGGCAAGATAGGCGCTATATGGTTTGATGGCTGGTGGGATCAGGATATCAATCCCGATTTCAACTGGCAGCTGCCTGAACAATATGCCCTAATTCATCGTCTCCAACCAGCCTGTATGATAGGCAACAATCATCATCAGGTGCCTTTTGAGGGAGAGGATTTCCAGATGTTCGAGCGTGATCTTCCTGGCGAAAACAAGTCGGGCTTGTCGGGACAGGATATCAGTAAACTGCCGCTGGAAACCTGCGAAACCATGAACGGGATGTGGGGATATAAGATAACCGATCAGGACTATAAATCCACCAAAACCCTGATTCATTATCTGGTGAAATCGGCGGGCAAGAATGCCAATCTCCTGATGAACATCGGTCCTCAGCCAGATGGTGAACTGCCTGCTGTGGCCTTGGAACGCCTGGCGGAAATGGGCGAGTGGATGAAAACATACGGTGAAACGATATATGGTACGAGAGCGGGCATCGTGGCTCCTCACGACTGGGGCGTTTCCACCCAGAAGGGCAACCGACTCTTTGTGCATGTGCTGAAACTTCAGGACCAGTCTCTCTTCCTACCTTTGGGCAACAGAAAGGTGAAAAAGGTATTCGACTTTGTGAGCAAGAAACCGCTCAAGATGCAGAAATGCAATGGTGGAATCATCCTCGACTTAGGCGCCATTCCTACTGAAATCGACAAGGTTGTGGAAATCCAACTGTGATATATCACATCTGTAATCGTTGCGCCTATATATAAAGGTGTAGCGATGATGGCATAAGACTGAAATTAATATCAATGATGAAAAATTTGAGAGATTACCTGATAGTAGCCGGTCTGCTGCTATCGTCAACTGCGTTTTCTCAGACTCCAGGTGGGGCAGATGTTCCAGCGAGTGCGAGTCATTACAAAACGTATCATGGTGACGGCATTGACGACGTGCTGCAGTATGTGCCCATGGCTTCGGTCTTCGGATTGAAACTGCTGGGTGTAGAGGCGGAGAGTTCCTGGAAGCGCAGACTGACGGTTTCGGTCGTGTCTTTCGGACTGAATGCCGGAGTCACCTATGGTCTGAAACATACCATTCATAAAATGCGTCCCGATGGAACTGACAATCGTTCTTTTCCATCGGGACACACCTCTATCGCCTTTTGTGGCGCCACCAATCTGATGCACGAATACCGCAAGATTTCTCCCTGGATAGGCGTAGCTGGGTATGCATTAGCTATGGGAGTGGCGGTAGATAGAATCTGCCGCAACCGCCATCATTGGGGTGATGTCGTGGCCGGTGCTGCCATCGGAGTGGCTTCGGCAGAGGCGGGTTATCTGATAGGTGATCTGATTTTGGGCAAAAAGAAGAAAAATGGTGGAGAAAATGTTAGAGAAAGCCAGAATCATCTAAATTCCACAATAGACAACGATGGCCATATCAGCGGAAAAAGTACGACTGATAAGTTAGACAATATCAGTCTTTCTGTTTCTCCTATGGGTTTGGCTTTCGCTATGAAATTATAGTGAGTCATATTGACGATCAAGATTAAAAAATCGAATATAAACAAGAAAACGATGATAGATAAACATCATTTTATAAGCAAGAAAGGCGTGATGGCACTCACTTTCAGTGCCGCCTTGTGTGCCTCTATGACAGCTCAGGCTGAAACCATCGAGGTGAAGAAGTTCAAATATGCAGGTCCATTTCCTGTCAGTCTGCCTTGGATGGCGGACAGTGTAGATATTAAGGGAGAAAAGTTTGCGATGGAAAAACTGTTGGATTCCCCGCTGTCGTTTACTTCCTTCAATCAGGGGAAAGAGGTTTCTTCCTTATCTTCCGCATCATCTCCGCATGCCCTGAATCTGGCATCTTTTAGTCTCTCCAATGAGCACCGGATGAAAGTGATGATCTCTGTGGAAGGTGTCAGCGAGTATCGACTTTTTGTGGATGGAGAGTCTTTGAAGGGAAATGGAAACCAGTTTGAGACGGTTCTGTTGCCTTCTTCTCATCAGGTGGTGATCAAATATCTGGCTGCAAAGGATGATGCCAAGGTTCTGGTAAAAACGGGAAATGATCTGACTGCCCAATCTTCTGAAGGGGCAACTTTATCATCAAAGAACTCAGCCTTATCGTCCAAAGAATCTGAAAAATCTAAAGAGAACTCGGATTTATCTCAGAACTCTGAATATTCTCTGAAAATTGATGTTCCATCAGCTTCTTCCAAGCGCGCATACAATATTTATGATGTGATCTGCGCGCCTAACTATTCGAGCGTATCACTCTCTCCGAATGGAAAATACGTGATTGTGCGCAAAACCTGGGTGGACCATCAGGGCAACAACCACAGTATCAATGAGGTGAGGAATTATCAGACAGGCAAGGTACTTGCTTCTTTCCAGGAAAACGTGAAGTGGATGCCTCGCAGCAATAAAATGTATTTCGTGCAGAAAAATAGTGAAAGCGCTATCGAGGCTAATGGAAATGCCGCAGCTGGCTCCGCACTCTCTTATGAAACTGAAGGCTCCAGTGAGCAGCTGGTAACTGTCAATCCGCTGACGATGGAACGTGAGGTTTTGGCAACAAATATTCCGGAAGGCTTCTTTCAGTTTACTCCCGACGAGAAATCTCTGATCTATACGGTCACTACCGAGGGCAGAAAGAAGGATGCACAGGTTTATGACATCAAGGAACCGGATGACCGTCAACCGGGCTGGCGCAATCGCTCCAATCTTGCAAAATATGATTTGGCATCCGGAATTTTCCAGCCTATCACCTTCGGTTATCACAACATCTATCTCAATGATATCTCTGCCGATTCCCGCTATCTGCTTATCGGAAAGAGTGAGGACCGTCTGACCAAGCGACCAACTACCCTGACTTCGCTCTACAGACTGGATCTCCATACCCTTGAGGCTGAACCCCTGGTGGATAAGGGCGAGTTTATCAATAGTGCCCTGTTCTCTCCCGACGGCAAGTCGATTCTTGTAAGCGCTTCTCCTGAGGCCTTTGACGGTATCGGCAAGAATGTGGAGGAGGGTCAGATTCCGAGCATGATAGATACGCAACTTTATCTGATGTCTGCCTCGTCAAAGGAGGCTCAGCAGGTGCGTCCGCTCACCAAGGATTTCGATCCGAATGTGCAGAATGTAGTCTGGAGCAAGGTGGATGGAAACATCTATTTTACGGCTGAAGACAAGGACTGCGTGCATCTTTTCCAACTGAATCCAAAATCTGGAAAATTTGTCCTGTTGAAGTCGCCTGAAGAGTATATCAAGTCCTTCTCCCTGGCATCTTCTGCTGCCGAAATGGCATTCTCAGGACAGAGTGCATCCAATGCCGACCGCCTCTATAGGATGAATACCAAGGCGCAGAAAGCACAGGTGATAGACGACCTCAGTGCCCGCGAATTGAAAGATGTCCAGTTGGGCGAATGCAAGGCGTGGAATTATGTCAACGCAAAGGGCGACACCATCTGCTGCCGCTATTATCTGCCTCCTCATTTTGATGCAGCCAAGAAATATCCGATGGTAGTCAACTATTATGGAGGTTGCAGTCCTACGAGTCGTATGTTCCAGAGCCGCTATCCGCATCATGTCTATGCAGCCATGGGCTATGTGGTGCTGGTGGTCAATCCAAGTGGAGCCACCGGTTTCGGACAGAAGTTCTCTGCCCGCCACGTAGATACGGCTGGTGAGGGAGTGGCTGAAGATATCATAGCCAGCACCCAGGCTTTCTGTGATGAACATGGTTTTGTGAACAGGAAGAAGATAGGATGTATCGGAGCCAGCTATGGCGGATTTATGACCCAGTATCTTCAGACCAGGACGGATCTCTTTGCTGCAGCCATTTCCCATGCGGGTATCAGTGATCATACCAGTTATTGGGGAGAAGGCTATTGGGGATATTCCTACAGTCAGGTTTCTATGGCCAATGAATATCCTTGGACCAACAAGCATCTCTTTGTAGACCAGAGTCCGCTTTATCGTGCTGATAAGATTCATACACCATTGCTTTTCCTGCATGGTACTGCTGATAACAACGTGCCGGTAGGAGAGAGCATCCAACTCTATACTGCGCTGAAAGTATTAGGCCGTCCTACGGCTATGGTGCTGGTAGATGGTCAGGATCATCATATCATCGACTACGAAAAGCGCATCAAATGGCAGAATACCATCTTTGCCTGGTTCTCCAAGTGGCTTCAGGATGATGACAGTTGGTGGAACGAGATGTATGGAAACGAAAAAATGTAAGTCTGAAAAGACTTACATTTTTTTGTTGCTTTATCTCAAAGTCTGCGATTTTAGTTTTATCTTAAAATTCTCGATTTTTTCATTATCAGCAATTTTCTCATTATCTCAAATCTACGATTTCTGCTTTAGGGAAATCTTTGCTGTTGAAGACGAAAGTGCTGTTAGACACATTCTTAGCTCTGAAATTGCTCACCTTGATTGTGCTCCAGGAACTGCCCTGTTTCATCTTGATGACAGAAGGAACGTAGGTTTTCTTGTTGATGGTGATAATCAATTCCTGTACCGTACGCCTCTTGTTCTGAGCAATCAGGTGAACCTCATAGTTGCTGCCAGCATTTTTCAGGCTGGAATTGTAACCGGTCTTATATATATTGATAAATGTATAAGGGTTCATTGACATCTGCTGCGCCTGTGTAGGATTGCTGACATTTACCTCGTTGGTATTTTTCATATAAGTCCACTGCGTCTTACCATTATACCATACGGTAGCCTGCGGAGTGTGGGCATTAAACTTGTTGCCCTTGATGGCGATGGTGCCGGAAGTGGAACCGTATTTGGTACTTGACAGGCTGAAATTGGCGCTGGCGCCACCTTTGTTGCCTATGATTTTGGCAGTCTTATTTAAAACCTGCTGGGCTGTCTGTGCGAATGTTCCAAGACTCATCAGAGTCATGAAAGCAAATAAAATCATTTTCTTCATCATTCTTTCTTTATAAATTAAAAAAAACTTTTCATGTTACTTAGATGCAAAGGTAACATGAAAAGTTTAATTAATATCTATTCTTTAAGAATTCTTAGTTTCTTTAAGCCTCGTTTAATCTTATCCTCTCAGTTGGAGAAGGAGCGTGTTCAGCTGGTTTTCGTCCTGCAGAAGCACCTCTCTTGGCTTACTGCCCTGGGCAGCACCTACGATTCCTGCAGCTTCCAACTGGTCCATCAGTCGTCCGGCTCTGTTGTATCCGATACTGAATCGGCGCTGTATCATACTCGTACTTCCCTGTTGTGATAAGACGATGGCATGCGCTGCTTCCTCAAAGTAAGGATCGAGATTGCGCGTATCCACATTTCCGCTGCCCACAGCTTCTCCGTCATTGGCTGGCTCAGGAAGTTCGAGTGGCTCGATAGGACCAGGCTGGCTGGAGATGTACTCGTTGATGCGCTCAATTTCCGGAGTATCTACGAATGCACACTGCACACGTACCGGCTCGTTGCCATTCAGATAGAGCATATCGCCTCGACCTATCAGCTGGTTGGCACCTGTTCTGTCCAGAATGGTCTTGGAGTCTATGGCAGATGTCACCTTGAAGGCGATACGGCCTGGGAAGTTGGCCTTGATATTACCCGTAATGATGGTCGTAGTAGGACGCTGGGTTGCGATAATCATGTGGATACCCACGGCACGAGCCAGCTGGGCGATACGGGCGATAGGAAGTTCCACCTCCTTGCCGGCTGTCATGATCAGGTCGCCAAACTCATCTATGATTACCACCACGTATGGCATATATTCATGACCGTCGGTCAGCTTAAGCCTGTGGTTGATGTACTTCTGGTTATACTCCTTGATGTTTCTGGCACCGGCTTTCTTCAGCAGGTCGTATCGGCTATCCATCAGCACACAGAGACTGTTGAGCGTTCTTACCACCTTGGTAACATCTGTGATGATAGGTTCTTCTTCGTCAGAAACCGCTGCCATGAAATGGTTGGCGATGCGGGAGTAAACGCTGAATTCCACCTTCTTGGGGTCGATGAGCACCAGTTTCAGCTCATTAGGATGCTTCTTATATAATAAAGAGGTGATAATCGCATTCAGACCTACAGATTTACCTTGTCCGGTGGCACCGGCTACGAGCAGGTGAGGAATCTTGGCCAGATCTACCATGAAAACCTCATTGGTAATCGTCTTACCAAGAGCGATAGGAAGCTCCATCTTAGTCTCTTGAAATTTTTTGGAGTTGAGGATACTTTCCATACTCACGATATTGGCCTTGGCATTTGGTACTTCGATACCGATGGTTCCCTTGCCAGGAATAGGAGCGATGATACGGATACCCAAAGCTGCAAGACTCAGGGCGATATCATCTTCCAGATTCTTGATCTTGGAGATGCGCACACCTTCAGCTGGCTGGATTTCGTAGAGCGTAATCGTAGGACCTACCGTAGCTCGGATGGTCTTGATCTGCACACCGAAATTGCCCAAAACCTCAATGATTCGGTTCTTGTTGGCTATCTGTTCCTCTTCGTCAATATAAGCACCGTTGTCCTCATATTTCTTCAGCAGGTTGAGCGTAGGGTACTTATATCGGGTGAAAGGTTCTTTCGGGTTGATAGGCGTATTCAGCTCTACGGTGCTGCTCACGGTGTTGCTGGAAGCCTGTTCCTCGTTGGCAGCTACGGAAATATCCATGCCGATATGCTGGGAAGCGAGTTCGGCAGCTTTCTTTTCATCAGCTTCAGCCTGCGCTCTCTCGTTGCGCAATCTGCGCTGGTTTTCCAGGAATGATACGTTAGGATCTTTGGTTGCAGTCGCTACAGAAGCGCTTTCGCCTGCTGCATCTTCTACATCGGCAGCATGTTCTGCATCCATATTTCCAGCCGTCATATTTTCAGCGTTATGTGCAGCTGCTCCTTCTTCTGCTTTATCTGGATTAACATCCAAATCTATCACCTTGGCAGGTTCCGGATCCTTAAACTCAGATTTCTCTGGTTCTTCTTCCTCCTCCTGTTTCAAGCCATTTTCTGCATTTGCATAAGCCTGTGCAATGGCATTCGGTTCGTTGTCTTCACCATTTTTGCCGTGATTGGTGATTTCGAAGTGCACCTTACTTGTAATATAGCCGATCGGGTTGAGCGCCTTTCGGATCACGGTGATGGTTTCCGTCGTCAGGTAGGTGAGGAAAGCGATGGCAGTAAAGAGCAGAATCGCTGTAAGACCCGGTGCACCCACTACGTTTTCCAAGTTCTGTACGACAAAGATTCCATGCTTTCCTCCAGGATTGAAGATAAGTCCACCCGTAAGTGGCGTCAGGAATTTGGCAAATGTGATGGCACACCATTCCATGACGATCATGGTGCTGAAAAACCATTTCCACAGATTGATTTTATAGGCATGCATGAGCTGCAATCCCCATATTATAAAAAAGGTAGGGAGCAGGAATGATGGAAAACCGAAATTCTGTGAAATCAGCCAGTAGGAGATGATAGCACCCAGCGAACCGCAATAATTCTGAAACTGGTGCTCACTGTTGGTCCATTCTCCCGTTCGCATTTCTTCCAGAATACTTTGGTCTGCCGCGCCCGTATTCAAAAAAGAAACCATTGCGATGATGGTAACTACAGAAATGGTGACCAGAGCCAATCCTAAGAAGAAATCTGTAATAGTATTATTGAAAATATATTGTAAGCCAATTGCTTGACTGAAGCTTTTGGTTTTCTGTTCAGTTCTTTTTTTTGCCATTTTTGATGTTCTTGAATTATTTATCTTGCAAAAGTAGCTAAAATAATCGAAAAAATCGAGATTTTAATGCTAATTTTTCTAATTTTTGCGAGAAAGTTGATTTACATTTGGTCATTTCATTTATAAATTGTACTTTTGCATTCTGAAATCTTGGAAATAATAATGAAGACAATATTCAAAAAGTATGATAAGCATGCTATTGTAGCATTGCCCAGAGTAATCTTTGAGGGGGAAATTAAGGTAATAGATCACCCGGAGGATGTTGAGGCGGCAATTGATTTTTTGCTGTCCCAGGACATTCTTGGTATCGATACGGAAACTCGTCCTTCTTTCAAAAGAGGCGTAAGCTATGAGGTGTGCTTGCTTCAGGTAAGTACAGAGGATGTATGTTTTCTGTTCCGCTTGAATTATGTGGGAATGCATCCGGCTATCATTAGATTCCTGACTGATAAGAAGGTACCTAAGATTGGTCTTTCCTGGCATGATGATCTTAATCAGCTTCATAAAAGGGCTGATTTTGAACCGGGCAACTTTATCGAGATTCAGGATATGGCTAAGGATTTGGGACTGATTGATATGAGTCTGCAGAAAATTTACGCCAACCTCTTTCACCAGAAAATCAGTAAGGCGCAGCGATTGAGCAACTGGGAGGTTACTGAGTTGAAAGATTCACAAAAAATATATGCTGCTACTGATGCTTGGGCGTGTATTCAACTCTATAAGGAGTTCAACAAACTCAACGAGACTCATGATTATGTGCTGATTGAGCCGAAAATAGAGGAACCTCAGGAAGATGCATCTCAGACAGAATCGCAGCCAGCATCTCAAGTAGAGTCTCATGCTGAATTTCATGTAGAATCTCAAGTAAAGCCTCAAGTCGAACTGATTTCTCAATCGAAAGCATCATCTTGAAACCATATATATAATAAGGTGTAATACAGATACAAAATAGACAATATACTAAGTAAGATTATATGTATAAGAAAATATATTTGAAGAGGGGAAAGGAAGAGTCCCTGAAACGTTTTCATCCTTGGGTCTTCTCTGGCGCTATCGCTCAGATGGACGAGGGAATCGTAGAAGGTGAGATTGTACGTGTCATCACTTCTACCGGGGATTTTATAGCTGTGGGACATTATCAGATAGGTTCCATCGCAGTTCGTGTCCTTTCTTTCCATGATGTTGCCATCGATGATGAGTTCTGGTGCTCTCGTCTGGATTCTGCCCTCAAGATGCGTATCGCTGTGGGTATCGCCGACAATGCTGCCAATAATACCTATCGACTGGTGCATGGTGAGGGTGATAACCTGCCTGGACTGGTTATCGACTGCTACGGAGAGACTGCCGTGATGCAGGCGCATAGCGTGGGTATGCACGTCAACAGAATGGAAGTAGCTCAGGCTCTTGCAAAAGTGATGGGCGACAGACTCAAGAATATTTATTATAAGAGTGAAACAACTTTGCCATTCAAGGCTGATCTCCGTCAGGAAAACGGATTTATTTTGGGTGGTGATGCTGACAATGTGGCTGTTGAGAATGGATTGAAATTCTATATCGACTGGTTGAGAGGTCAGAAGACCGGTTTCTTTGTGGATCAGCGCGAAAATCGTTCGCTTCTGGAACATTATGCCAAAGGCAAGAGCGTACTGAATATGTTCTGCTATACCGGAGGCTTTTCCGTATATGCCATGAGAGGCGATGCCAAACTCGTGCATTCTGTAGATAGCAGTGCCAAAGCGATAGAGTTGACCAATGAGAATGTGAATCTCAACTTCCCTGGTGACAGCCGTCATGAGGCTTTCTGCGAAGATGCATTCAAGTATCTTGACGATCACGACCAGCAGTATGATCTCATCGTGCTCGATCCGCCTGCTTTTGCCAAACACAGAGCTGCTCTGCGCAATGCTTTGAAAGGTTATACCCGCCTGAACGTGAAGGGACTTCAGCGCATCAAGCACGGAGGCATCCTCTTTACTTTCAGCTGCTCGCAGGTAGTTACGAAAGACAACTTCCGCAATGCTGTTTTCACGGCAGCTGCACAGGCAGGACGAAAGGTGAGAATCCTGCATCAGCTTCATCAGCCAGCCGACCATCCTATCAATATCTATCATCCGGAAGGTGAGTATCTCAAGGGATTGGTCTTGTATGTAGAATAAGGAATGAAACGATTATGAAGAAAGCGACTGTAGTTGCGTTTTTGCTGGTAGCATGGCTTTCGGCACTTGTCGGATGCAGCGACTCCAAGGAGAAAGTCCGTCGCCTGTCTATGCAGGAAAAAGCGCGTCAAGATAGTATTGACAAAGCTTCTTTCAAGGTGGGTGTCATGCCTACCTTGGATTGTCTGCCTGTCTTTGTGGCACATGATGAAAAACTTTTCGACTCCCTGGGAGTTACTGTGCATCTGAAGTGCTACTCTGCGCAGATGGACTGCGATACTGCTCTTGAACGGGGACGGGTAGAAGGTGCTGTCTCAGATCTGATACGCGCCCGGCATATCATCAAAAGAGGAACTCCTTTGGAATTTCCTATTTCTACCAATACTTATTGGCAATTGATTACCAATAGGAGAGCACGTATCTCAGAACTGAAGCAGCTTTCTGACAAGATGATTGCCATGACAAGATATTCTGCTACTGATTATCTGGCTGATTTGGCGATAGACAGTGCCAAACCTAAATATGATGTATATCGGGTGCAGATTAATGATGTGAGAATACGTCTGAAAATGCTGCTCAATAATGAAATGGATGCGGTTCTTTTGACGGAACCTCAGGCCACTAAAGCCCGAAAAGAGCGGCATCTTGTTCTCATGGACAGCAGAGATAAGGGCTTGAGATTGGGCGTCTTTGCTTTTAGAGAAAAGGCACTTAAATCTACTGAACGAAAAAAGCAACTTGATTTATTCATCAAAGGATATAATCAGGCTGTTGACAGTATAAATAAAAATGGTTTTGTACACTATTCGGATTTATTTCGTAAATATTGTGATGCAGATCTTGCTGCAGTGAAGGCTTTGCCGAAACTGAAGTTTGACCATGCTGGTAAACCGAAAACTGTTGATTTTTTACGACCTTACAAAAAGTAATAAACTATGAATGGATTAAATTCAAAAAGCCCAATTTTGCAGATAACTGTAGAATGTGGGGATGGTTATTATCGTAAGTGTCTAACGCATTCTAACGAGTATTTAATCCAAAATCCTATCTGTCCGGGGTTGAAAGACGAAGTGCAGGATGTGTTAGACACTTTTGATAAAATGGTTTACTGCTATGCTAAGGGTATCAAAGATCCAAAAATGGCAGAAATATATGCGGGCATTGAATCTTTCTGTCGTAATTTGGTACATCATCTTCAGATGTATGAAGCTATTCAGAATGATTCTTTATTTAAGGCTGCTTATGATAGCAGTAAGGCTTTAGATTTAAGACAAATTGGAGAAAGAACGGAGAAGGGAGATGTCGATAAAGATTTCCTTGATAGCGTCTTTTCTTATGTTCTAACTGTTCGTCTGTGGGATGACCGAAAACTATCTTATTTTGCAGATCTTGTTTCCAATCCTGCAACTGATTATCGTGTAGCTGCTATGATGATATCTGCAGCCATGTTGTCATCAATCAAAGTCTTCAATTATAAAATGATGACAACTTTCTACGATCTTTGGAAAAAGTCTCAGGATGTGAAGATAAAAGAACGTATTCTTGTGGCTTGGGCAGTCATGTTGATTTCCGCAGATATCAAGAATTACTCTTATGTAAAAAAGTTTGTTAATAAAATCAAGGAAGATGAACCTACAATCGCACATCTTTATGCTATCCAGAAACAGATTCTTTTCTGTATGGATGCTGCAGAAGATGCTCAACAATTCAGCGCAGATATCATGAATGCGTTCCCTGATGAAAAATGGAACCGGCCTCTGGAAAACGATGAGAAACCTTCTCTTGACGAGATTCTCACTCCAGAAAAGAAAGAGGAAATGGTGATGTCTATTGATGAAAATATCAATAAAATGGTGAATATGCAGAAGCAGGGAGCTGATGTCTTCTTCGATGGTTTCTCTCAGATGAAGAGTTTTGATTTCTTCAATACGGCATCCAATTGGTTTGTTCCATATTATGAGTCTAATCCTGCCCTGTATCCCTTGTTGGAAATTCTGGAGGGTGATGATACTTTCTTGAGAACTCTGAAACTTTCACATTCTTTCTGTGATGGGGATAAATACAGTTTCAGTTTTTGTATGGCTGCATCTTTGAAAGGTACTTTGTCTGCACTCTTACCTATTGTAAAAGAAGGATTCGGACCTATGTTTAGTGAAACCGATGTTCATGATCCTAAAGAATTGGCTTTCTTGATAAGAAGAGAATGCTTGCAGGATTTGTATCGTTTCCTGACTTTATCTTCTTTCAAAAATTCGTTTCCGAAGGTTTTCTCATCAGAACAAGATACAATTGCATATTTCTTTGCCAAGCCTTTATTTAAGGCTGATGAAAAGTTTGATAGAGTTAGGCTCTATATCTGCGATTTCCTTTTTAAGCGCAATCAGTCTGTGCGCTTAAGTTTCTTCCTCTCTGATACTCCAAGATGTAAGGAAGAAAAGTTAATGAAGGGATTATTCCTGTTGTCTATGACAGAATATGAGTTAGCTATTGATGTGCTTTCTCCGTATCAGGACGAAGAAGAAAATGTTGAAGTTATCAAACCAGCTCTGGTCAAGTGTTATATTGGTCTGCATCAATATGATAAAGCTTTGGAACTGTGTGAGCAGTTGATCAGTTTGAAGTCAACGACGAAGAGATTGCTACAGAAGGTTTACTGTCTCTTCCAGTTGTATCGTACGGATGAAGCCATGGCTATTCTATATGAAATGGATTACAAAAATCCTAATGATCTGCAGATTCTCCGTCCTTTGGCTTGGGGAAATATCTTAAGATTTGAATATGAGAAGGCGAAGGATATATATGAACGTTTAGCATCTGATGATTTTTCTTCCATCCCTGAAGATTCTTATAATTTGGCTATATGTTTATGGTTGCAGGGTGATGTTAGAACTAGTATTTCACTCTTCAATAGGTATTTGGAACTTGCCGATATTGATGTCGCAGCCCTGATCCAACAGCTTTATGATGATTTTAAGATGTTGAAGAATAATGGTGTTCTGGAATTTGAAGTGAATATCTTGAAGGATGCTATTTCACAATATGTAGAAAGAAAACAAAAAAGGTAATTCGTTTTGTCTGTTAGAAGAATGGCAATTCGCCTTTATCTTAATATATATAATATGAATGAGTAATTATGCCAGATAATCGAAAAAAAAATAATGGAAAAAAGGGAACTTCCCCGATTGATCCTAATTTCGCACATGTTCAGCCCCAGGCTGTAGAAATCGAGAGGGTGGTGCTCGGTGCTTTGATGGTTGACTCTGATGCCTTTTCTGTGGTATCGGAGCTGCTCAAACCTGAAACTTTCTACGAGCCTCGCCATCAGAAGATATACGAGGCTATCCGTAATATGAACATGGACGAACGTCCTGTGGATATTATGACGCTCAATGATGAACTCTCCAAGATGGGCGAGATTGACAAAGTGGGTGGTGTAGACTATCTGATGGAGATTTCTTCACAGGTGGCTTCTGCTGCTCATGTGGAATCTCATGCCCGTATCCTGGCGGAGAAATATATGCAGCGACAGCTGATTCACTTTGCTGGTGACATAGAAACGAAAGCCTATGACAGCAGCGTGGATGTGGATGAACTGATGCAGCAGGCGGAAGGATCCTTGTTCCAGATTTCGCAGAACAACATGAAGCAAGACTTTACGCAGGTGGCTCCTGTGGTAAAGAATGCTGTGGAAATTCTGCAGCGAGCTGCCAGCAACAAGGGTGGTCTTACCGGTATTCCTACCGGTTATGTAGGAATGGATGAGATCACTTCCGGATGGCAGGCCTCCGATCTGGTGATTATCGCAGGACGTCCTGCCATGGGTAAAACTTCCTTTGCACTAAGTATTGCCAAGAATGTGGCTGTTGATTATGGGGTTCCTATCGGCTTCTTCTCTCTTGAAATGAACAACGTCCAGCTGGTCAACCGTCTTATCAGTAATGTATGCGAGGTCTCTGGACGTAAGATTCTGAATGGTCAGCTGGACCCTTCTGACTGGGAACGACTGGATAAGAGAATCGGCAGATTGACCGATGCTCCTATCTATGTGGACGATACACCGGGCCTCTCGGTGTTTGAATTGAGAACCAAGGCTCGCCGACTGGTGCGCGAAAAAGGTGTCAAGATTATCATGATTGACTACTTGCAGCTGATGAATGCCAACGGTATGAAATTCGGCAGCCGACAGGAGGAGGTCTCTACCATTTCCCGTTCTCTCAAGGGACTTGCCAAGGAGTTGGATATTCCTGTCTTGGCTTTGTCTCAGTTGAGTCGTAACGTAGAAAACCGTGAGGGACTTGAAGGAAAACGCCCACAGTTGAGTGACCTCCGTGAGTCTGGAGCCATCGAGCAGGATGCCGATATGGTACTCTTTGTGCATCGTCCGGAGTATTATCACATCTATCAGGATGAAAAGGGAAACGATCTCCATGGTATGGCACAGATCATTATCGCCAAGCACCGTAAAGGTTCTACGGGAGATGTGTTGCTCAACTTCCGTGGTGAGTTTACCCGTTTCCAGGATCCTACTGAGGCGGCAGCTTCATCACCAGCCGCTGATGGTGGTGGTGAAATTATAGGTTCACGTATGAATGGAGGAGGCGAATTACCTCCACCGCCAGGCGACTTGCCTTTCTAAATATGCACAAATATTACGATTTTGGGTATAAATTTACGCTTCGAATACTAAATTGTTATCTTTTAGATTAAAAAAGTGATAAATTGTTTGTTCATGTCGAATAAATATATTACCTTTGCAATCGTAAATTAAAAATTAAGAATTATGGCAATTGAAACATTGAACATTAGTAGCATTATTATTCGACTTCGACTGCAGTATGTAGGCGGAAGTGATGAGGTATGCGTATAGTTCATGGATTATGATATAATAAGCCTTTCCACTTCCGTATAGAAGTGTGAAAGGCTTTTTTGTTAAAAACTTCGGTTGTCTTCTTGGGTATAGAATAATAAAAAAAGATATTGATATGAGTGACAGATTATTTATTTTCGACACAACCCTGCGAGATGGTGAGCAGGTGCCTGGATGTCAGTTGAACACAGTGGAAAAAATTCAAGTGGCAAAGCAGTTGGAGCTACTCGGCGTTGATGTTATCGAAGCTGGTTTCCCTATCTCTAGTCCAGGTGATTTCAATTCGGTTGTGGAGATTTCTAAAGCCGTGACTTGGCCTACGATTTGTGCCCTTACTCGTGCGGTGGAGAAAGATATTGACTGTGCTGCCGAGGCTTTGAAGTATGCTAAGCATAAGCGTATTCATACGGGTATTGGTACAAGCGATAGCCATATCAAATATAAGTTCAATTCTAATCGTGAAGAAATCATCGAGCGTGCTGTTGCTGCTGTAAAGTATGCTAAAAAATACGTCGAGGATGTGGAATTCTATGCGGAGGATGCTGGACGTACGGATAATGAGTATCTGGCTCGCGTGGTAGAGGCGGTCGTAAAGGCAGGTGCTACGGTTGTGAATATTCCTGATACTACCGGCTATTGCCTTCCTGAGGAATATGGTGCTAAAATCAAGTATCTGATGGAGCATGTGGATGGTATTGAAAATGCCCGTATTTCTACTCACTGTCATAATGACCTCGGTATGGCAACAGCCAATACGCTCCAAGGTGTGTTGAATGGTGCCCGTCAGGTGGAGGTTACGATGAATGGTATCGGTGAACGTGCTGGTAATACTTCTCTTGAGGAAATTGCCATGATTCTGAAGTGTCATAAGCATCTCAATATTGATACCAATATAAATACGACTAAGATTGTTCCGATGTCTCGTATGGTGAGCAGTCTGATGAATATGCCTGTTCAGCCTAACAAGGCTATCGTGGGCCGTAATGCTTTTGCTCACTCTTCTGGTATCCATCAGGATGGTGTGTTGAAGAATGTTCAGACTTATGAGATTATTGATCCTAAGGATGTGGGATTGGATGATAATGCTATCGTATTGACAGCTCGCTCTGGTCGTGCGGCATTGAAGTATCGTCTCCATGTAAATGGTGTCAATGTGGACGATGAAGAGAAACTCGATAAGATTTACAAGAAGTTCCTCCAGTTGGCTGATAAGAAGAAAGAGGTTACTGACGAGGATGTGTTGATGCTCGCTGGTGCTGATTCTGCTGACAAGCATGGTGTTCAGCTCGACTGGTTGCAGGTTACTACCGGTAAGGGTGTCAAGAGTGTGGCAAGTATTGGTCTCAATATCGCTGGGCAGAAGTTCGAGGCTGCATCTTCTGGTAATGGTCCTGTGGATGCTGCTATCCGTGCTCTCAAGAAGGTGATTACCAAGGAAATGAACCTCAAAGAGTTCACTATTCAGGCTATTGACAAGGGCTCTGATGATGTGGGTAAGGTTCATATGCAGGTAGAATACGATGGTCATGTTTACTATGGCTTCGGTGCTGATACCGATATTGTGACAGCTTCTGTTGAGGCTTATATTGATTGTATTAACAAGTTCAAGGTGAGATAGTTATTCAGTTTATATATATATCTTGACTTGTCATTAAACTTAAACTATAAATATTAAACATTAGCATAATGAATACATTATTCGACAAGATTTGGGACAAGCATGTTGTCCAGATTGTACCAGACGGTCCTACACAGCTTTACATCGACCGTCTTTACTGTCACGAAGTTACATCACCTCAGGCTTTTGCTGGTATGCGAGCACGCGGACTCAAGATGTTCCGCCCAGACCAGATTTTCTGTATGCCTGACCACAATACTCCTACTCACGATCAGGATAAACCAATCGAGGATCCTATCTCAAAGAAACAGGTAGATACTTTGGCAAAGAACACCGCTGATTTTGGCGTAACTCACTTTGCCATGAACACCAAGGATAATGGTATCATTCACGTGGTTGGTCCTGAGAAGGGTCTTTCTCTTCCTGGTATGACTATCGTTTGTGGTGACTCTCATACTTCTACTCATGGTGCGATGGGTGCCGTTGCTTTCGGTATCGGTACTTCTGAGGTGGAGATGGTAATGGCTTCACAATGTATTCTCCAGAGCAAACCAAAGTCTATGCGTATCAGCATCAATGGTAAACTCGGCAAGGGTGTTACTGCTAAGGATGTGGCACTCTATCTGATGAGCCAGCTCACTACTTCTGGTGCTACCGGTTACTTCGTCGAGTATAGTGGCGATGTTGTGAAGGATATGTCTATGGAAGGTCGTTTGACTCTCTGTAACCTCTCAATCGAGATGGGTGCCCGTGGTGGTTTTGTTGCTCCTGATGAGACAACTTTCGAGTACATCAAGGGTCGCGAATATGCTCCTAAGGGTGAAGACTGGGATAAAGCTGTAGCTTATTGGAAAACCTTGCAGAGTGGCGATGACGCTGTATTCGATAAGGAATTGACTTTCGATGCTAAGGATATCGAACCTCGTATTACATATGGTACCAATCCTGGTATGGGTATCGGTATCACAGAGAATATTCCAACTCTTGACCAGATTCCTGAGGAAGAACAGGCTGGCTTCAAGAAGAGCCTTAACTACATGGGCTTCCAGCCTGGTGAGAAACTCGAAGGCCATCCTATTGATTATGTATTCTTGGGCGCTTGTACCAATGGTCGTATTGAGGACTTCCGTGCCTTTGCTTCTTTGGTTAAAGGTAAGAAGAAGGCTGAGCGCGTAACTGCTTGGCTTGTACCTGGTTCATGGTTGGTTGATAAACAAATTCGTGAAGAAGGAATCGATAAGATTGTAGAGGCTGCTGGTTTCGAAATCCGTCAGCCAGGATGCTCTGCTTGTCTCGCTATGAACGATGATAAGATTCCTGCAGGTAAGTATTCTGTAAGTACATCAAACCGTAATTTTGAGGGTCGCCAGGGACCAGGTTCCCGTACAATCCTTGCCAGTCCTTATGTGGCAGCAGCTGCTGCTATCACTGGTAAGATTACCGATCCAAGAGAGTTCATGAAATAGTGTTTGATTATCAAGCAAACACTTAGCTTTAAAAATTAAACTTTTAAATAACGATGAAACAGAAATTCAATGTAATTACATCAAGCTGCATTCCTCTTCCTTTGGAGAATGTTGATACAGACCAGATAATTCCTGCCCGTTTCCTCAAAGCTATTGACAAGGAAGGTATGGGCGACAACCTTTTCCGTGATTGGCGTTATAATGCTGACGGTACTCCTAAGCCTGATTTCGTGATGAACGACCCTTCTTACAGTGGCGTCATCCTCGTAGCAGGTAAGAACTTCGGTTCTGGTTCTTCTCGTGAGCATGCTGCCTGGGCCATTGCTGGCGCTGGCTTCCGTGTTGTCATCAGCTCTTTCTTCGCTGATATTCACAAGAACAACGAGTTGAACAACCTTGTTTTGCCTGTCGTCGTAAGTGAGGAATTCCTGAAAGAACTTTTCGAGAGCATCGATAAGGATCACAAGACAGAAGTAAAGGTGGATCTTCCTAACCAGACCGTTACTAATCTTGCTACTGGTAAGAGCGAGCATTTCGAGATCAATGGCTACAAGAAGCATTGTCTCGAGAATGGTTTGGATGATGTGGATTTCCTCGTACAGAACCGTGACAAGGTAGAGGCTTGGGAAGCTAAAAACAAGTAATTATGGATGTTAACGCAAAGAGAGATAATTCTCGTATCAAGGAGATTGAAATCATGGACTGTACGCTGCGTGATGGCGAACAGACCAATGGCGTCAGTTTCCTTCCTCACGAGAAGTTGATGATAGCAAGAATGCTGTTGCACGATATCAATGTGGATCGCATTGAGGTGGCTTCAGCTCGTGTTTCGGAAGGCGAAAAGGATGCTGTCGCTCGTATTTGCCGTTATGCTAAGACCATAGGTAAACTGGATTCCGTTGAGGTACTTGGATTCGTGGATAACAATAAGAGTGTAGATTGGATTGCTGAATGTGGCGGTCATGTTATCAACCTCTTGGCAAAGGGCAGTTATAAGCACTGCACCCAGCAGCTCAAGATGTCTCCTGAGGAGCATCTTGCGCATATCAAGCAGACCATTGATTATGCTTTGAGCAAGAATTTCACTGTAAATCTCTACTTGGAGGATTGGTCGAGCGGAATGCGCGATAGTCGTGACTATCTCTTCATGATGATGGACGAACTGGTCAAGCTGCCTATCAAGCGTTTCCTTCTTCCTGATACTTTAGGAATTCTGAACCCATTGCAGTGTGTGGAGTATATGCGCCTGATGGTGCGCCGCTATCCGAATACTCACTTCGATTTCCATGCTCATAATGATTATGACTTGGCGGTGAGCAATTCTTTGGCTGCAGTACTGAGTGGTGCCAAGGGACTTCACGTTACCGTAAATGGTCTGGGTGAGCGTTGTGGCAATGCGCCTTTAGCGAGCGTGCAGGTGATTCTGAAGGATATGTTTGAGGCTAAAACCAATATCAAGGAAGATCGTCTGAATGATATCTCCCGTCTGGTAGAGGGGTATAGTGGTATTGCTGTGGCTCCGAATACTCCTGTCGTGGGTGATAATGTCTTCACACAGGTGGCTGGTGTTCATGCTGATGGCGATAACAAGGACAAACTTTATTGCAATGATCTGGTGCCGGAACGATTCGGCAGACATCGTGAATATGCTCTTGGCAAGAACTCCGGCAAGGCTAATATTGTTCAGAATCTTAATGAACTGGGTTTGGAGTTGACGCCGGAGCAGACCAAGGCGGTGACGAAACGTATTACCGAACTGGGTGATCGCAAACAGTTGGTAACTCAGGATGATCTTCCTTATATCGTGAGCGATGTGCTGAAACATTCCGCTCCTGAAGATAAGGTAAAGCTGGTAAGCTACATGGTGTCAACTTCTTATGGTTTGAAGCCTATTGCAAGTGTAAAAGTTGAAATCGATGGCAAGGAATATGAAGATCAGAGTACTGGTGATGGTCAGTATGATGCTTTCGTGAAAGCTTTACGTAATATATATAAGGTAAAGCTTGGCAAAACCTTCCCATTGCTTGACAACTATCAGGTAAGTATTCCTCCTGGCGGTCGTACAGATGCACTTGTTCAGACTGTCATCACTTGGCGTGAAGGTAATCGTATCTGGAGAACCCGTGGTTTGGATGCCGACCAGACTGAGGCTGCTATCAAGGCAACGCTGAAGATGATCAATATGTATGAGGCAGATAAGAGTGACGAACAGCCAGTATCGCCTCGAAATTTAGACATGGAATAAAAACGATTAAAAAATAAATAAGATGAAATTAAACATTGCAGTTCTCGCCGGTGATGGTATCGGACCAGAGATTATGAAGCAGGGCGTTGCTGTTATGCAGGCCATTGCAGAGAAATTCAATCATGAGTTTACTTACAACGAGGCTATCTGCGGCGCTCATGCTATCGATGAGGTAGGTGATCCATTCCCAGAGGAAACCTTCAAGACTTGTATGGATGCTGATGCTGTGCTTTTCGCAGCTGTTGGTGACCCACGTTTCGACAACAATCCTACTGCCAAGGTTCGTCCTGAGCAGGGTTTGCTCGCTATGCGTAAGAAGTTGGGGCTTTTTGCTAATGTACGTCCTGTTGCAACATTTGATTGCTTGCTCCATAAGTCTCCTTTGAAAGATGAACTCTTGAAGGGTGCTGACTTTGTTGTCATTCGTGAGTTGACCGGTGGTATGTACTTCGGTGAGAAGTATCAGGATAACGACAAGGCTTATGATACAGATATCTACACACGTCCTGAGATTGAGCGCATCTTGAAGGTTGCTTTCGAGTTTGCCATGAAGCGCAATAAGCACTTGACTGTTGTTGATAAGGCAAACGTTTTGGCTTCTTCTCGTCTCTGGCGTCAGATTGCTAAGGAAATGGAACCTCAGTATCCAGAGGTTAATACCGACTATATGTTTATCGACAATGCTTCTATGCGTGTGTTGACAGAACCTACTTTCTTCGATGTCATCGTAACAGAGAATACCTTCGGTGACATCCTGACTGATGAGACCTCATGCATTACAGGTTCTATGGGTTTGCAGCCATCCAGCTCTTTGGGTGAGCATACTCCATTGTTTGAGCCTGTTCATGGTTCATGGCCACAGGCAGCTGGCAAGAATCTTGCCAACCCTGTAGCTCAGATTCTTTCTGCAGCCATGTTGCTTGAGCACTTTGGTCTGAACGAGGAAGGTGCTTTGATTCGCAAGGCTGTTGATGCATCTCTTGATGCCAATGTCCGTACACCTGAAATTCAGGTTGAGGGCGGTGCACAGTACGGTACCACTCAGGTTGGTGAGTGGATCGTAAACTGGATCAAGAATGCGTAATCTACAGATGCTATATTTATATATGATTATACTATTTTCATGGGGAATGTTTCTTACATTCCCCATTTTTATTGCTTGTTTCTTTGGCTCAAAATATCAAAAGTTTCTTAAATAAAGAAAATATCTCTCATTTTTAATATTATTTAGATTGCTATATTCGTCTATCTGAGGCTAAATGATTACTTTTGCGAATGTTTTAATAATTGCTCCTTATCTTAGAGTGATTAAATACGATTTTAATTTAGAGTTTAAACGTAAAAGTATATAGATTATGGCAGAAGCTATAGATATCCGCGAATTGAATATCCGGATTGAACAACAAAGTCATTTCGTTACCAATCTGGTAACTGGCATGAATAAAGTCATTGTAGGACAGAAGCACCTTGTTGACTGTCTTTTGATAGGCTTACTTTCAGATGGTCACATTCTCCTGGAAGGTGTGCCGGGATTGGCTAAGACCCTTGCAATTAAAACACTATCTCAATTGATAAGTGCCGATTATAGCCGCATACAGTTTACTCCCGATTTGTTGCCTGCCGATGTAATCGGTACACAGATCTATTCCCAGAAGGATGAGTCTTTCCATGTAAAGAAAGGCCCTGTCTTTGCAAACTTTGTGTTGGCTGATGAAATCAACCGTGCACCTGCTAAAGTACAGAGTGCTTTGCTGGAAGCTATGCAGGAACATCAGGTTACCATTGGCGAACAGACTTTCAAGTTGCCTAATCCTTTCCTTGTTATGGCTACTCAGAATCCTATAGAACAGGAAGGTACTTATCAGCTGCCTGAAGCGCAGGTTGACCGTTTCCTCCTAAAGGTTGTCATTGATTATCCGTCATTGGAAGAGGAAAAACTTATCATCCGTGAAAATATTCAGGGCAGTATGCCTACCGTGACTGCTGTTACTTCTGCTGATGAAATTCTCAAGGCTCGTAGCATTGTCAATGAGGTATATATTGATGAAAAGATTGAGCAGTATATTGCTGACATCGTTTTTGCTACCCGTTATCCTGACCGTTATGGACTGGCAGATTTGAAGGATATGATTACCTTTGGTGGCAGTCCTCGTGCAAGTATCTCTTTGGCTAAGGCAGCACGAGCATACGCTTTCATCAAGCACCGCGGTTATGTGGTTCCTGAGGACGTGAGAGCTGTTGCTCATGATGTTTTGAGACATCGTATAGGTCTTTCTTATGAGGCTGAGGCAAGTGATGTAACCAGTGAAGAAATTGTAAGCAGAATTATCAACAAGGTGGAGGTTCCTTGATGGATACACAAGATCTTTTAAAGAAAGTTCGTAAGATAGAAATCAAAACCCGCGGATTGAGCCAGAATGTTTTCGCAGGTCAATATCACTCTGCTTTCAAGGGCAGGGGGATGGCTTTTGCGGAAGTAAGGGAGTATCAGTTCGGTGACGATGTGCGTGATATCGATTGGAATGTTACTGCTCGTTTTCATCGCCCGTTCGTCAAGGTTTTTGAAGAGGAACGCGAACTTACGGTCATGCTGTTGGTCGATGTGAGTGGTTCGCTGGATTTTGGTACAACCTGCCAGATGAAACGTGACTTGGCTGCAGAGATAGCTGCCACATTAGCCTTCAGTGCTATTCAGAATAATGATAAGATAGGTGTTATCTTTTTCTCGGACAGAATTGAAAAGTATATTCCTCCGAAGAAGGGAAGAAAACATATTCTTTATATCATTAGGGAAATGTTGGATTTCCATCCCGACAGCCAGCGTACTGATATCGGTGTCGCCTTGGAATATTTCACTCGTGTCATGAAGAGACATTGCACTGCGTTCCTGATTTCGGATTTCTATGATGAAAAAGATTATCAGCACAAACTGCAGATTGCCAATCAGAAACATGATGTAGTGGCCATCCAGGTTTATGATCTGAGGGCAAAGACTTTGCCGGATATCGGCTTGTTGAAGGTTAGGGATGCTGAGACTGGACATGAAATGTATATTGATACCAGTAGCAAGAAAATGAGGTTGGCTCATACTCGCAATTGGATGTATCGGGAAGAAAAACTTCGTGATACATTTGCCAAAAGTAAAGTGGACTGGACTTCCATTGCTACGAATGAAGATTTCTCTAAAGCGCTTCTCATGCTTTTCAAGCAGAGAGGATGAAGTGATTACGATGACTGAAGTATATAAATACTTAGCGAATCATATAATATTAGGTTAATGATTAAAGTTAAAAGTTTTATATTGGCAATCGCCTTGATTTGCAGTGCCTTTTCTGCTTCTGCACAAAGTGTTGAACAGAAGTTGGATTCTCTGCAACTTCTCATTGGTGAGCAGACTACTTTACATCTTACAGTGACTGCCAACCGTGGTCAGAAGATTGTAATGCCTTCTTTCAAACCTTCCCAACAGTTGATACCAGGCGTAGAGGTTGTTGGACAGAGTGAAGAAAATACTTCTGAGATTGATGGTAACCGGATACAGGTGAGTCGCAACTATACGCTTACTTCTTTTGATGAGAATGTGTATGCGATTCCTGCACTCAATGTAAAGGTGAACGGCAAGGACTTTCATGGTAATCCCTTAGCATTGAAGGTTCTTACGGTTCCTGTAGATACAGTTCATCCTAACCAGTTCTATCCTCCTAAGGACGTTCAGGACAATCCTTTCCTCTGGAGTGAATGGAGTGGAATTTTTTGGTTGAGCGTATTGATGTTATTGCTCTGTGGTGCAATGTGTTATCTCTTGCAGAGGTTAAAGCAGAATAAACCAATTCTCAAAAGTTTCCGTATAGTAAAACGAGTTCCTGCTCATGAAAAGGCTCTTAACGAAATCAACGCTATCAAGCATCAGCGCTCTGAGAATCAGGAGAATCTGAAAGAGTATTATACCCGTCTTACCAATACTTTGCGTGAGTATATCAATGGTCGCTTCGGATTTAACGCTATGGAGATGACCAGTAGCGAAATTATCGAATGTCTCCAGTCTGCTGGTGATCAGAAGATGATTGATGAATTGAGACAACTCTTCAGAACTGCCGATCTGGTAAAGTTTGCCAAGTATGAGACGCTCATCAATGAAAACGATTCTAATCTCGTTAATGCCATCAACTTTATCGACCAGACAAAGACCGACGAAAAGCTTGTAGAGGAGAAAATTGTTCCAACATTGAGTGAGAATGATAAGAAGTCTCAGAGTCAGCGCAAGGTCATCAAGTTGCTCTTATGGGCAGGCTCTTTGGCGATTGTTGCTATTTTGGTTTATATCGTCTATACAGTGGTTTCACTTGTTTAACAGTGGTTGTTGGACGATAGTTATTAATAAAACGAAAAAATGGAATTTGCAAGTAAAGGATACTTTCTGTTACTCCTGTTATTGATACCTTATATATTATGGTATTTCCTATACAGGAGAAAGAACGAGCCAACGATGCGTATGAGTGATACCAAGCAGTATCTTTATGCGCCTAAGAGTCTGCGTGTTCGTCTGATTCATCTTCCGATGTTTCTGCGCTGCGTCTCTTTTGTACTGATTGTTTGTGCAATGGCTCGTCCTCAAACCCATAATTCCTGGGACAACAAGACGGTGGAAGGTATAAATATCATGCTGGCGATGGACGTATCTACATCCATGCTTGCTGAAGACTTGAAACCTAACCGTATGGAAGCTGCCAAGGATGTTGCTCATGAATTTATCTCTGGCCGTCCTAATGACAATATCGGTTTGACGATTTTTGCCGGTGAGGCTTTTACTCAGTGTCCGATGACCACAGACCATTCGAGCCTCTTACGCCTGTTGCAAGATACTCGTACGGATATAGCTGCACGAGGTCTTATCCAGGATGGAACCGCTGTGGGAATGGGCTTGGCTAATGCAGTGAGTCGTCTGAAAGATTCGAAATCAAAGAGTAAGGTTGTCATTCTTCTGACTGATGGTAGTAATAATATGGGTGATATTTCTCCTATGACAGCTGCAGAAATTGCCAGAAGTTTGGGTATCAGAGTTTATACCATTGGTGTCGGTACTAATAAGGTTGCTCCATATCCAGTACCAGTAGCAGGTGGAATTCAATATGTGAACATTCCTGTAGAAATAGACACGAAGACTTTGAAGGATATTGCCCAGACTACCGATGGTAATTTCTATCGAGCTACCAATAACAAGGAGTTGAAGCAAATCTATCAGGATATTGATAAACTGGAGAAAACGAAGATGAACGTCAAGCATTTCGCCAAGAGATATGAGGCTTATCAGCCTTTCATTATTGCAGCGTTCTTGATCTTGCTCATGGAAATTCTTCTTAGAATCACCTGGTTGAGAAAAATTCCTTAAAAAAAAGAGGTCGAACTTCCATTTTATACATGAAGTCGATTCTTGTAGATTTAAATAGATTAGAAAATGTTACGTTTTGAAGATCCTATATTCCTCTGGTTGCTATGCATCCTTCCTGTTTTGATTTTTATCAGACTGATAGGATGGAGGAGGAGACATGCAAAGTTGAAGAAGCTGGGTGATCCTGAGCTTCTCAAACAACTGATGCCCGGTATTTCAAAATACCGTCCTACCGTGAAATTCTGTCTGATGTTATCAGCATTGGCGCTTCTGATTGTCATGTTGGCTCGTCCGCAGATGGGTAGCAAGATTTCGCATGATAAGCGCCAGGGTATTGAAACTATCATTTGTTTGGATATCTCCAACTCTATGTTGGCAGAGGATGTCGTTCCTTCCCGTCTAGACAAGAGTAAGATGCTGGTAGAAAATCTGGTTGATAATTTTACCAATGACAAGATTGGACTGATTGTTTTTGCTGGCGATGCGTTTGTACAGTTGCCTATTACCAGCGATTACGTTTCTGCCAAGATGTTCTTGCAGAATATTACCCCTGGTCTGATTCAGACACAAGGCACCAATATAGCTGATGCCGTTGATTTGGCTTCTAAAAGTTTTACCCAACAGAACAATGTTGGACGTGCTATCGTTGTGATTACTGATGGTGAAAACCATGAACCAGGTGCAACGGAGGCTGCTGCCGCTGCCAAGAAAAAAGGTATTAATGTATTTATCCTTGGTATTGGTAATACGAAAGGTGCGCCTATCCCTATGGGTGATGGCGGTTATCTGAAAGATCATTCCGGTAATACGGTTATGACTGCCCTGAATGAAAACATGTGCAAGGAATTGGCTCAGGCTGGTAGCGGACAGTATATTCATGTTGATAATACCAGCGATGCAGAGAAAACACTGAATGATGATCTGGCAAAATTGCAAAAGGGAGATACTTCTTCTGTGATATACAGTGAGTATGACGAACAGTTTCAGGCTGTTGGTATTTTAGTGATATTGCTCTTAATCATAGAAATCTGTATTTTGGAAGTGAAAAATCCTCTGTTGAGAAATGTCATGTTCTTTGGAAAGGCCTTTTCTATGGGAAAGGCTGCCAAATCATCGCAATTGGGTAAAACCAGTATCCTGCTTTTACTCTTATTGGTAAATAGTGCACTGGCATTTGCACAAAATGACAGAACCTTTATACGACAGGGTAATAAGTTATACCGTACTCAGAAATGGGCTCAGGCAGAAACCCAATATCGAAAAGCGATATCTAAAAATGCGAAGAATACCCAGGCATTGTATAATTTAGGTTGTGCCTTGATGATGCAGCAGAAGGATTCCATGGCGATGGTACAGTACCAGCATGCAGCACAGGAAGAAACCAATGTGCTGAGACGTTCCAAGAGTTATCACAACATGGGTGTTATCATGCAAAACCATCGTGAATATGCCAAGGCTATTGAATGTTATAAAATGGCTCTGAGATGTAATCCTCAGGATAATGAAACAAGATATAATCTGGCTTTGTGTAAGAAACTTCTGAAGAATCAACCTCAAAAGAATAATAAAGATAATAAGAATAATAAGAACAAGAACAACAAAAATAAAAACAAAGACCAGAATAATAAGGACAAGAATAACGAACAAGATAAAAACAATAAGAAAAATAACGACAAGGATAAGAATAAACAGAACCAGAACGAAGAGCGTAATCAGGACAAGATGAGCAAAGACAACGCTGAGCAACTTCTGAATGCAGCTATTCAACAAGAGAAGGCAACAAAACAGAAAATGCAGAAAGCATTGTCACAGCCTAAGAGCCGCTCTTATGAGAAAAACTGGTAATAGGAATCTTATCACAGACTCTTTTTTTCAAAAAGTAAAATTATGATGTGTATAATGAAACATATTGGACGTTATGCGATATTGGTGGTGATTGCTATTTGCTGTGCTCTGAGTTCCAGAGCTCAGCATATTGTTGTATCTGCTCCATCTCATGTGTCGGCGGGTGAGAACTTCCGTCTGGCTTACACTATTAATACGCGTGATGTGGAGGAATTCCGCATGGGTGGAGTACCAGAAGGATTGGAAGTGATTGCCGGTCCTTATACTTCCCAGCAGTCCAGCTATCAGATGATTAACGGACATACCAGTTCTTCTTCTTCCGTTACTATTACTTATACTTTGTATGCTGCAAAGAATGGTTCTTATACGATAGGATCTTCTCATGCTGTAGTAAATGGTAAGAGAATTGCTTCTCGTGCTGTTAAGGTGAGTGTTTCTGGTCATGCCAGAAATTCCAATGGTGCTCCGAATATGCACGGAAGTTCCAATATGGATGATGAACCTCGTATGCGACAGGCTGGTTCTTCTATTTCTGGTAGAGATCTTTTCATCAAGGTTTCTGCCAATAAGAAAACGGTTCATGAACAGGAACCAGTCTTGTTGACCTATAAGGTATATACACAGGTTGATTTGTCTCAGTTGGAAGGTAAAATGCCAGATCTGAAGGGTTTCCATACTCAGGAGGTTGCTTTGCCTCAGCAGAAGGCTTTTCATAGTGAAATGGTCAATGGTCGTCAATATAAGTGTGTGACCTGGAGCCAGTATGTCATGTATCCGCAGATGACTGGTAAACTTGAAATTCCGTCTATTACTTTCAAGGGTCTTGTCGTTCAGCAGAATCGTAATGTGGATCCGATGGAAGCCTTCTTTAATGGTGGTTCCGGTTACGTTGAGGTACACAAGGATATCAAGGCGCCAGGCATGACTATCAATGTTTTGCCTTTGCCATCACGTCCTGCTAATTTCTCAGGAGGTGTAGGTAAGTTTAATATTTCTGCAAGTATTGACAAGAAAGAAGTAAAAGCTGGTGATCCTGTTACGATTCGTGTGGTTGTGGGTGGAGTAGGAAACCTCAAACTTCTCAAACAACCTGTCGTTACTTTGCCGAAAGATTTTGATAAATATGATGCTAAGATAACCGACAAGACTCGCCTGACCTCCAATGGTGTTGAAGGTAATATGGTATATGATTTCTTGGTTGTACCTCGTAATCAGGGTTCTTATAAGATTCCGCCTGTAGAATTTACCTACTACGATACATCTTCTAATTCATATAAAACCATCAAGACTCAGGCTTTTGATTTGACTGTGTCTAAAGGTGATGGTTCTACAGATAGTTCACAGGATTTCTCTGATCAGGCAAAGGATATTCGTGCTTTGAAATTAGGAAAGAGTAAGTTGCATGATTTGGATGATATGTTCTATGGCAGTTTTGGATATTGGACCAGTCTGCTTGTTCCGCTTATCACCTTTATTGTTTTGCTTGTTGTCTTCCGCAAACGAGCTTTGGAAAATGCAGATATCGTGAAGGTTCGTTCCAATAAGGCTAATAAGATTGCAACGAAGCGTCTGAAAAAGGCTCAGCAGTTAATGTCTCATGGTAAACAGAGTGAATTCTATGATGAAGTTTTGCGAGCTTTGTGGGGTTATGTAAGCTATAAGCTGAATATTCCTGTAGAGAAACTCTCTCGTGAGAATATCACGGAAAATTTAGAGATGCATTCTGTCAACATCTCAACGATTGATAAATTTACCCAGGCATTGGATGAGTGCGAGTTCGAACGATATGCACCGGGTGATGCTGCTGGTAATATGAATAAGACTTTCAATTCTGCTATGACAGGAATTATGGAAATAGAAAACGCAATCAATGCTATGCGCAAGGAGCACAAGAACCGTGCAAAAGAGGACAGACAGTCCTATTCTTTCATATGGATTCTTGCATTCTTTCTCCTTACATCTGTGTCTGCTTCTGCAATAACCAAGCAGAATGCAGATGCTGAGTATCAGAAAGGGAATTACCAGCAAGCTATCAAGGATTATGAGGATCTCCTGAAAAATGGTGTTTCTTCTGATATCTATTATAATTTGGGTAATGCTTATTATCGTACGGATAATATCACAAAGTCAGTATTGGCTTTCGAGCGTGCTCATCTCCTGTCTCCTGGAGATGAAGATGTTAATTTCAATCTTCAGTTTGTTCGTGGCAAGACGATTGATAAGATTACACCCGTAAGCGAGATGTTTTTCGTGACATGGTATAAGGCTTTGGTAAATTATACCAGTGTCGATTGCTGGGCAAAGACTGGTATCATAGCGATTATCATAGCTTTGGTTTTGGCATTGGTCTATCTGTTTGCACCGCAAATCTATTTGCGCAAGATGGGCTTTTTCGGTGGTATATTCTTTTTGGTTATCTTTCTGTTCTGTAATGTCTTTGCATATCAGCAGAAGGAAGTTCTCTTAAACCGCACCGGTGCCATTGTGGTGGCGCCAACTGTGAATGTGAAGAATACGCCTGCTAAATCAAGTTCTGACCAATTCGTCATTCATGAGGGAACTCGAGTTGATATTACTGACAAGTCTATGGATGACTGGCGAGGTGTTCGCCTGGCTGATGGACGTACTGGTTGGGTAGAGACCAAACAAATAGAGGAAATATAATATGGGAGCATCTCTTTTATTAAATGCGGATTTGGCGTTGCTTCACTTCTTTAATGGAAGTGGTAATATGCTGTTGGACCAGATAGTCTGGCTACTTTCTTCCGGATCGACCTGGGTTCCTCTTTATCTGGCTTTGTTTTATATTGTTATGAGAAACAATGAAACAATGTCTCAGATAGGATTGGTAGTTGTGATGGCTATTCTATGTATCTTCTTTTCCGACGGATTAGTAGATGGTATTATCAAACCATTAGTTGCCCGTTGGAGACCAAGTAATGATCCTGTTATCAAATATACTATAGAGGTAGTCAACAATATGCGCCTGAAAGATTTCAGCTTCTGTTCTGCCCATGCAGCGAACACCATGTCATTAGCTGTATTTTTCTCTCTCTTGATACGTAGTCGTCTGATGACTTTCACGTTGGTCTTCTGGTCATTGTTGAACTGTTGGACTCGCCTTTATTTAGGTGTACATTATCCTTCAGACATTCTCTGTGGACTGGTATTGGGAGTTGTAGTTGGTATATTGGTTTACCTGCTGTATTATCGTTTGTACTATAAGATTTCTCCGAAGATTAAATACATTTCCAATCAATATACAAGTACGGGCTATGCGCATGATGATTTGGATTATGTGATGGGTGTTATTATGTTCATCCTCGTCTATGTGCTTTTGCGTGCCTGTATCATGATGAGTGGATTTTAATGTGATGTGAGAAATATTGTATGGTGATAGGAATATAAAGAATAAATTGAAAATGGATACAAAACATATAAAAATTAGTGATTACAATTATAGTTTGCCAGATGATCGAATCGCCAAGTTCCCTATAGCTCAGCGAGATCATTCCAAACTTTTGGTCTATAAGCATGGTGTGGTCAGTGATGATGTCTTTTATCATCTGCCAGATTATCTTCCTAAGGGAGCTTTGATGATATTCAATAATACAAAGGTGATTCAAGCACGTATGCACTTCAGAAAGGAAACTGGTGCTTTGATTGAAGTCTTCCTGATGGAACCTGCTGCTCCTACCGATTATGAATTGATGTTCCAGACTGCTGGTCACTGTTCTTGGTTGTGTATGGTGGGTAATCTGAAGAAATGGAAAGACGGTAGCCTGAAACGCGATTTTGAAATTAAAGGTCATTCGCTCACTCTTTCTGCAACGATGCGAAGAGGAGAGGCTGGTGCTGACGGCAAGGCTGCTCCTTTAGCTGTAGGTGGTGGAACTAATTATTGGATAGACTTTGATTGGGATAATGAAAATATCTCTTTTGCTGAGATTCTCGAGGCAGTCGGTGAATTGCCGATCCCTCCTTATCTGAATCGCGAAACTCAGGAGAGTGACAAGACTACCTATCAGACGGTTTATTCTAAAATCAAGGGTAGTGTAGCTGCTCCTACGGCTGGTCTTCATTTTACAGATGCAGTCTTGGCAGATCTGGATGCCCATGGTATAGACAGAGAAGAAGTGACTCTTCATGTTGGTGCTGGTACATTCAAACCGGTCAAGAGTTTGGAGATCGAGGGGCATCAGATGCATACGGAGTATATCGTTGTTCATCGTCGTAGCTTGGAAAAACTGCTTCACCATGATTGTCAGGTGATAGCTGTGGGTACTACCAGTGTTCGTACGATTGAAAGTCTTTATTATATGGGTGTTCATCTGTTGAAACATCCAGAGGCCAATGAAGAGGATTTGCATGTGAAACAGTGGGATCCTTATGATGATGGTCGTGATGGTGGTCTTGTAGATGATATTACTCCGATGCAGGCTATTCAGGCTATCGTAGATTATTTGGATAAGAATGGATTGGAGGCCCTGCATTCCAGTACACAGATTATTATAGCTCCAGGATATACCTATAAGATTGTGAAGATGCTGGTTACTAATTTCCATCAGCCACAGAGTACTCTCTTGTTGTTGGTCAGCGCCTTCCTGCATGGTGATTGGCATCAAGTATATGATTATGCTTTAAGTCACGATTTCCGCTTCTTGAGTTACGGAGATTCTTCTTTGCTGATTCCATAAGGGGTAGTCAAGTATTCAAAGACTCAGTTGAGTTGATAATAAATAATAAAAGGTGAATGAGAATTATTCTCATTCACCTTTTATTATTTATAGGAATCGATAGGATAGAATCTCTATTTTATTTATTATAGAAATCTATGCTATTAAATCTATGCATGATTGGAATCTACTTTTTAGTAGCTTCTTGCGATGATGACACGAGCCACAGCAGGCTTGCCGCTTACCATATCCACACCAGGTGTCTGCTCATAAGCGAATGGCACGCAGCGGATAGTAGCCTGTGTTTCCTCCTTGATCTTTGCCTCGGTCTCGGCTGTACCATCCCAGTGGCAGAGGAAGAAACCGCCATTCTTCACGCGCTCCTTGAACTCCTCGTAGTTGTCGCACTCATAAACGTGAGCATCACGATAAGCACGAGCCTTTTCGAAGATGTTCTTCTGAATGTCTTCCAGCATATCCTTTACGCGCTCTACGATACCATCGAAGCTTACATTCTCCTTCTCGAGTGTATCACGGCGCATAATCTCGATGGTGTTGTTCTCCAAGTCACGACCACCCATAGCGAGACGCACAGGAACACCCTTCAACTCGTAGTCAGCAAACTTGAATCCTGGACGCTTAGCAGTATTGTCATCATATTTCACTGAGATGCCCAGCTCGCGGAGTTGGTCGATAACAGGCTGCAACTTAGCTGTAATCTGAGCCAACTGCTCCTCGCCCTTGTTGATAGGGATGATAACCACCTGGATAGGAGCTAACTTTGGAGGCAATACCAAACCATTATCGTCGCTATGAACCATGATGAGGGCACCCATCAGTCGGGTAGAAACACCCCAAGAAGTAGCCCATACATACTCAGGCTTATTTTCCTTGTTCAAATAAGTAACATCGAAGCTCTTGGCGAAGTTCTGACCCAAGAAGTGGGAAGTACCGCTCTGGAGAGCCTTGCCATCCTGCATCATAGCCTCAATGGTATATGTGTTCAAAGCACCAGCGAAACGCTCAGTCTCAGACTTTACACCCTGTAATACTGGAACACCCATGTAGTTTTCTGCAAAGTCAGCATAAACCTTCAGCATCTCCTGAGCCTTTGCCTCTGCCTCTTCCTTAGTAGCATGAGCGGTATGCCCCTCTTGCCAAAGGAACTCTGATGTACGGAGGAAAGGACGAGTACGCATCTCCCAACGCATGACATTACACCACTGGTTGCAGAGGATAGGGAGGTCACGCCAAGAATGAATCCAGTTCTTGTATGTGTTCCAGATAATAGTCTCTGATGTAGGGCGGATAATCAATTCCTCATCGAGCTTTGCATTAGGATCTACCTCTACCTCAGTACCATCTTCCGTAGAACGGAGGCGATAGTGAGTAACTACGGCACACTCCTTGGCAAAACCTGCTACGTGCTCAGCCTCACGAGAGAAGAAACTCTTCGGAATGAGGAGAGGGAAGTATGCATTCTGTACACCTGTCTGCTTAAACATCTTGTCGAGCTGCTGCTGCATCTTCTCCCAGATAGCGTAACCGTATGGTTTGATAATCATACAACCACGTACAGGTGACAACTCAGCGAGGTCAGCTTTTACTACCAAGTCATTATACCACTGACTGTAATTGTCAGCACGCTTGGTCAAATTCTTAAGTTCCTTAGCCATTTTTATTATTCTAAATTTTAATATTCCAAATATATTATAATATAGGTATAGTCAGATATCTTCGCTCCGTTCTTAGGAGTAAAATACCTTCAGAAAAAGTGCACAATAGGGATTTTCCAACCCAAAATAGGTGTTTCCCTTTGCCCTTTTCATCAAATACCATTAAATTTGCATGCAAAAATACAAAAAAATATTAGAAAAAGCTCCATAATGGAGAAAAAAGAGTTATCTTTGCAATTAAATAACAAAAATATAGGAGATTTTGAATATGAATAAGATGAAATTTTCGGTTGCAGCACTTTCTATGCTGTTGGTTTTGGGTAGTTGTCAGACTAAGACTGGTACAGGTGCAGCAGTAGGTTCTGGTGCAGGTGCAGCCCTCGGTGCTATCGTAGGTGGTTTGTTGAACAATAGCCATCGTGGTACAGGTGCCCTCGTTGGTGCAGCTATTGGTGCAGCAGTTGGCGGTGGTGCTGGTACTTTGATTGGTAAGCATATGGATAAGGTGGCTGAGCAGGCTAAGGCTGTTGAGAATGCCAAGGTAGAGCAGGTTACTGATGCCAATGGTTTGGCTGCTGTCAAGGTAACTTTCGATTCTGGTATCCTTTTCCCTACTAATGGTTCTACATTGAGCAGCGCAGCTAAGAATGACTTGGCTAAGTTTGCTGGTGTATTGAAGAGTAATACTGATTGTGAGGTTGCTATTCAGGGTTATACCGATGCAACTGGTAATGATGGTATCAACTTGCCTTTGAGTCAGAAGCGTGCTGATGCTGTTTATAGCTATCTTTCTTCTTGTGGTGTAACACGTAAGCAGGTAAAGACTGTTGAGGGATTGGGTTCTTCTAACCCAGTTGTCAATACAACTGCAGCTTGTGCTCAGAACCGTCGTGTAGAGGTTTACCTCTATGCTTCTCAGGCTATGGTTAATGCCGCTAATAACGGAACATTGAAATAATGATACTTAAAAGAATTAGAAATATTCTAAGATGGGTGGTGGTGCTGTTTTTCAGTACCACCATTCTTGCTGTTGTAGTATATCGTTTCTTACCGGTTTATTTTACCCCTCTGATGTTTATCAGATGTTTTCAGCAAGTTGCTGATGGTGAAAGCATTACGTTGCATCATCATTGGGTAAGTATGGACAAAATCTCTCCTCATATGCCTGTAGCTGTAATGGCCAGCGAGGATGGTCGTTTTCTGAAGCATCATGGTTTTGATTTTAATGCCATCGAGAATGCTGCTAAGAATAATGCCCGTGGAGGTAAGGTTCATGGAGCCTCAACCATCAGTCAGCAGACTGCCAAGAATGTTTTTCTCTGGCCTGGTCGCTCTTGGACCCGTAAAGGCTTTGAGGTGTATTTTACTTTCCTGATAGAAATGATGTGGAGTAAGCAACGTATCATGGAGGTTTATCTCAACAGTATAGAAATGGGCAATGGTATCTATGGCGTAGATGCTGTGGCCGAATACCATTTTAATAAAAAGGCTTCAGATCTTTTCAGAAGTGAATGTGCATTGATAGCGGCAACGCTTCCTAATCCAAGAAAATTTGATTCCCAGAATCCGAGCGCTTATATGAAGAAGCGCCAACGCCAGATAGAGCATGAAATGCGTTTTGTGCCTTCTTTCCCAAAAGAAGGTGAGGATTTTGACCCTTCTACTGCAGTGGGTGGTTATAAGGGTAAATAGTTATAATATTTGAAGTTTATGGATTTATTGAACGACTTGAATGAGGCGCAGCGTCAGGCTGTGGAATATATAGACGGTCCTTCGCTGGTGATTGCCGGTGCCGGATCTGGTAAAACACGTGTTCTTACTTACAAGATTGCTTATCTGTTGGAAATGGGATTGAAACCTTGGAATATCATGGCTTTAACCTTTACCAACAAGGCTGCTCGTGAGATGAGGGAACGTATTGATAGACTGATGGGAGGCGATTTGGCTGCCCATCTGTATATGGGTACATTCCACAGTATCTTTTCACGTATTTTGCGCGCAGAAGCGTCTCATCTTGGCTTCAATAATAATTTCACTATTTACGACGAGACCGATTCTCGCTCCTTGCTCAAGGCTATTGTCAAAGAGATGGGGTTGGATGATAAGATTTACAAGCCAGCTGCCGTACATCATAAGATTTCGATGGCAAAAAACCAGTTGATGGGACCGAATGAATATACTGCCAATGGTGAACTCCTCCAGCGTGATTTGCGTGAGAAGATGCCTGAGGTGGGGAAGATTTTTGCTGCTTATGTTCAGCGTTGTAAGCAGGCTAACGCAATGGACTTTGATGATTTGCTTACCCTTACCTTCCAGTTGTTCCGTGATCATGAGGATATCAGAAGGAAATATGCTGACCGCTTTGATTTCATTCTTGTGGATGAGTATCAGGATACCAATCAGGTTCAGATGAATATCGTGATGCAACTTTGTAAGGAAAAGCAGCATGTCTGTGCGGTGGGTGATGATTCGCAGAGTATCTATAGTTTCCGTGGTGCTAATATTGATAATATCCTGAATTTCAGACGCCATTTCGATGATGCCAAACTTTTCAAGCTGGAACAGAACTACCGTTCTACCCAAACTATTGTCAATGCCGCAAACAGTCTGATTAAGCACAATCGTAATCAGATTCCTAAGGATGTGTACAGTGAAAATGCAGAGGGAGAAAAGCTTCTCTACCAGCCTGCCTATAGCGATAAGGAGGAGGCTTTAATCGTCAGCAAGGATATCAAACGATTCAAGCGCATGGATGACTGCGAGTATAGTGATTTTGCCATCCTTTACCGTACGAATGCGCAGAGCCGTAGTTTTGAGGAAGAATTCCGCAAGCAGGGTATCCCTTACCGAATTTATGGTGGATTGAGTTTCTATCAGCGCAAGGAAATCAAGGATATCATTGCTTATTTCCGTCTGGTGGCTAATCCTGATGATGAGGAGGCTTTCAAGCGTATCATCAATTATCCTACTCGCGGTATTGGAACTACTACTGTCAATAAGGTGATTGATTGCGCCCGCAGCCAGGAGGTCAGTTTGTGGGAAATCATTTCTTCTCCCGAACATTATGGATTAGCTGTCAACAAGGGTACGCTTACTAAGTTGGATCAATTCCGTCTTCTTATCAGTAGCTTTATTGAACGAGCTAATCAGGTGGATGTCTATGAACTTGGTGAGGCTATTATCAAGGAAAGTGGTATCAGTGCAGAAATCTTTAATGGCGGTAAGGACGCAGACAATATTGCCCGTCAGGAAAACTTGGAGGAGTTCTTGAGTGGTATGCAGACGTTTGTGGAGGAACGCAAGGAAGAGGATAGGGCAGAAGAGATATTTCTGACTGATTATCTGCAGGATGTAGCCCTGTTGACCGACCTGGATAGTAAGGGAGATGATGATGCTCCCCGTGTTTCTCTGATGACTGTTCATGCTGCCAAGGGTCTGGAATTCCCAACCGTCTTTGTTGTCGGTCTGGAGGAAAATATTTTCCCAAGTCCTATTTCTGCAGTTTCTTTACGTGAACTTGAGGAAGAACGTCGTCTGCTTTATGTGGCTATTACACGTGCAGAGAAGCGCTGTGTCCTGACCAATGCCAAAAACCGTTTCCGCTATGGAAAGATGGAGTTTGATAATCCAAGCCGTTTCATTGATGAGATTGATTCTCGATTGGTTCAGGCTGAAGGTGAATCGAGTGGAATGGATAGTGGTTATGGCGGAAGAATGCCGTGGGATCGGGATAATTATTCCAGAACCCGCAGGTCAAGATGGGAGCAGGATGATGACGAACCGGAGTTTTTGAGAGGTCAACGTAGACAGAAATCTGTGGTATCCCAATTTATGCCGGATCCAAAGCCATCATTCAGTTCTCAGGGCTATAAGTCTGAACCGAAATCTGCCCCTCGTTCTAACAGTTATAGATCTGAACCGAAATCTTCGTCACTCAATGAAGGAAACTTCAAGTCTGTAAGAGCCGTAAATGCTGCTCGCAGGATTATGGGGAAGGATACACCTGTTTCCGGAACGAATTCTTCTTTTGGAGGATTACAGGAAGGAGTCAAGATAGAACACCAGCGTTTTGGTGTGGGAACTGTGGTGAAATTAGAAGGTTCTGGAGAGAATGCAAAGGCTACCGTAGAATTTGTTAATTCTGGTCGTAAGCAACTCTTGTTGAAGTTTGCTAAGTTTACTGTTGTCAGTTGAAATGAGTTGATGTTCTTATTAAAAAAGCGAAAGAAATAAGATTCTCATCCTATTTCTTTCGCTTTTTAATATGATAGAGTTTATTAAAACTACGTCATTTATAGAGCCTCATCCTCTGGTTTCTCAGGAATAGCCCTTCCGCCTTTAATCACAGGAAAACGTTTTTTCTTGCGAAGCCATGCAGCTTTTCGCTTTTCGTAGTCCTCCCGATGACGCTCCAGGAAATTGTCTTCCATCTTGATTAATTCTCTTTAAACTTGCTATAGATGACTTTGATCTGAATAGGTCCTGCGGGAACACGCTTGCCATCTTTGGTCTCATATACATCAGTTCCCTTTACCAGTCGGGTAGAGGTCAAACTCATACAGTGTGTCATCTTACTGATAACGGTAGATGAGTTCTCTGTTACTGTAGTAATGGTGATAGGTACGAGTACCGCCTTGTTCCAATTCTCGCTTTTACCCTTGTTCTTATACATGGCAGTAATCAAGTTACTGATATTGCTGAACGTATAAGTGTTCTTGTTGATGGTATTGTATGTAGCGTAGAAGGATGTTCTGTTGTCTATAATATCACCATTCTCAAAGAAAGACTTCAAACTGTCTTTAGGCAGTAAGAGAACCGTCTGTGGAGTATCAAAATTATATGCATTGTTTTCATCCACATTGTTGATTCTTGGGAACATAACCGTTGCTGTATTCAGCGTATCCTTCTCATGACCTCTGATGATGTCTTCTACAGGGAGAGTAACTTCAGTGAAGATGCCCGCAGGGGACTTCAAATATGTACAACTTTCATCTGTAGCCAATTCGTTGATTCTATCCTGGTCATTGGTGATTCTATTCGTCTGAAGAACCTCTTCTGTACCATCAAATCGGTTGAAACCGGATGAAACAACAGTACTGTCTGTTACACCATCAGAAGCCTTGACGGTCTTCTTTCGGGTCCAGTAGAACTGGAGCTCAGTATTCCAGATGTCAGCTACGTTACCGATACCGCCTTCATGCTTGATGTAGAAACCAGGACAGATATTCTTCATGAACTCATAATTGCTCTTGAAGTATTCTGGATGCTTCTCGTAGTTCTGCATGATGTATGTACCATAGTTGTCATAGTGTACCCCATTTTTCGTAAAAGGCTTGTTGAAATAAATCTTGAAATAGCCCTTTGATTTGGATAGGGTATATGAAGCGCTGGAATGCAAATTGTCCTTGCTCACATATCCTTCAGCCATCGGGTCGTAATCAGAATAGTAATTTCTGTCCTCAGGCATCGCTTTGGTCATTTCGTATGCAGTAACCTTCATCGGTGCGAGGGTGTCTCCGTATGTGCTCTGATAGCTCACGAGGAGGAAGCAGGAATCAGCTTTGAGTACACCATTGTTGGCATCCTTGATATATTTTAGAGTATCGATGTCGAATGAAGAAAGCGGAGCTAACTGAGCCATATAGTCGGCTGTCAGATAAGCTTTTGTTTCAGGATCCTTTACTTTACCAATAATACCATTATTTGTTTTACTTAAAACGGACTCTGCAGCCAATGAATTGGTAATTACATTGTATGTTGCATCCGTAACGGTGAGTTTATCCACATTATTAGTGATAGACGAACCGATCATGTCGGTAGTGTCATCACAGGCAACCATGGAAAAGGCTGCCATTATCAATGCTGTATATTTGAAAAACTTCATTTCTAATTTTGTTTTTTAAAACCCCTTTACAGGGAACAGAATATTGCAGAATAAACTTTTATTCTTCATCAGGACAAACCTCATTGATGAAGTTTGTATATGGTTCTTCGAAGTCGTTGCCAGTGAATCCCAGCATAGGCTTTTCTTTCTCCTTGGCATATTCCAGAAGGATAGGGTTTACGCCCTCTTCACCTTCTACCACACCATCTGAATAGTCGATGGCCAGTTTGCCGAGTTCTACGAAGTCAAAGTCGTTCTTGTAACCATCCAGAAGTTCTGCTTTCGCATCGCGGAAATCTACGCACTGCTTAAAGTTGGTGCCTAACTCTCCCTTCAGTTCATTGTTGTAAAGAGAGATGATAACCTTGGAGTTTGCGAATGAAGGTTCTTCTGCGTAGGCAGTTTTGATATAGAGAGGTACCACAGCACTCATCCATCCCTGACAAACGATTACATCAGGCTGCCAACGTAGTTTCTTGACAGTCTCCAACACGCCTCTTGCATAGAAAATAGCGCGCTCACCATTATCGGTGTATTCCTTGCCATTTTCGTCCGCACCCATTTGGCGGTTGTTGAAGTAATCATCGTTGTCGATGAAATAGATTTGCTGACGGGTTGTCGGAATAGAGGCAACCTTGATAATCAGTGGATGATCCGTATCGTCGATAATGAGATTCATGCCAGAAAGGCGAATAACCTCATGTAGTTGACCACGTCGCTCATTGATAATGCCCCATTTTGGCATGAATGTTCGAATTTCGAAACTTGCCTCCTGCATTTTCTGAGGCAACTCTCTTCCCATGACAGACATGCGGCTTTCAGCTACGTATGGATTAATCTCCTGATTGATGAATAATACTTTCTTTGCCATAATTATTAATTTATTCTTCTCGAATTAGGTGCAAAGTTACAAAAAAAAGTTGAAATTAGCGAAAAAATTAGGGAAAACAAAGAAATCAATGCCCTAAAAGGCATATTTTTATGATATTTTTTTGTTATTTCAGAAATTAGTTGTTATTTTGCACCCTGAAAACAGATTTAAACGATGAAAGTATTCAATAAGATTGTTGACCTCCAGAATGAACTTTTCAATGTTCGCAAGGAGGGAAAGGAAATCGGCTTAGTGCCAACTATGGGTGCGCTTCATGAGGGTCATGCCTCTTTGGTTAAGCGTAGTGTTAAGGAAAACGGTGTTACTGTGGTATCAGTTTTCTTGAATCCTACTCAGTTTAATGATCAGGGTGACCTGGATCGCTATCCTCGTACACTCGATGCTGACTGCAAGCTTCTTGAGGCTTGTGGTGCTGATTATGTATTTGCTCCATCAGTTGAGGAAATGTATCCAATCCCTGATGAGCGCCATTTTGAGTTTCCACCGGTTTCTACCGTCATGGAGGGCGCTAAGCGTCCTGGACATTTCAATGGCGTATGCCAGGTAGTTAGCCGTTTGTTCTATATCGTTCGTCCTACTCGTGCTTATTTCGGTGAGAAGGATTGGCAGCAAATTGCAGTCATCAAGCAACTCGTCAAGTACATCGGTAGTGATGTCAAAATCGTAGAGTGTCCTATCATTCGTGATGAGGATGGTCTTGCGAAGAGTAGTAGAAATACCTTACTCTCTGCTGATGAGCGTGCTATTGCTCCTTCTATCTTCAAGGCTCTCAAGGCGAGTGTTGAGTTCGCAAAGACTCATACTGTCAAGGAAACTCACGACAAGGTGGTTGAGGATATCAATGCCGTGGATGGTCTTGAAGTGGAGTATTTCGAGATTGTGGATGGTGATACCTTGCAGGATGTTGCTTCATGGGAGGACTCTGCCTATGTTGTAGGTTGTATTACGGTGTATTGTGGAAAGACCCCTATACGCCTGATCGACCATATCAAGTACAAAGGGTAATTCCTGACGATAGAAACAGTATCATTTAGCTCTATATAATTTAGTCAGTTTGATAAAGATAAACGAATCGAGATATGCAAATCGAAGTATTGAAGAGTAAACTCCATTGCGTGACTGTTACGGAAGCCAATCTCAACTACATGGGAAGTATTACCATCGATGAGGATCTGATGGATGCTGCCGGACTGATTGCTGGAGAAAAAGTTCAGATTGTAGATAATAATAATGGCGAACGCTTGGAAACCTACATCATCAAGGGTGAGCGTGGCAGTGGTTGCATCTGTTTGAACGGTGCTGCTGCCCGCAAGGTTCAGGTGGGTGATACGGTTATCATCATTGCCTATGCCATCATGGACTTTGAGGAGGCTAAGACCTTCAAGCCTACCGTGGTTTTCCCGAAAGAGGGAAATAAGGTATAGGATTCTATTCAATGGAAAAGGAAAAAGGTGTGCCTGAAGTGGATTTCCCACTTTTGGCACACCTTCTTTTTTGTGTCCCACAGATTTCACAGATTTTGACTTCTTCAAAGACCGAACAGGTCTCCAAATCAGTGTAAATCTGTGAAATCTGTGGGACATAAAAATATTTAGTGAGAAGAAAAATCTGCGTGCGCAAATATTATATTTTATTCTTCGAGAAATGACTCATGATGAAACGGCCACCGAAGCTCAATATCAAAACGATGATGGTGAGCACCACGGCTGCTGCATAGGCTCTGTTCTGTACATCTTCCTGTGGAGCACTCAACTGGAAAAAGACGCTTAGTGGTAGCGTTGCGGCTTGCTGGTTGAGACCATGAGGGATATGGTCTGAAAAGCCTGCCGTAAACATCACACCGGCACAGTCTCCAATGGCTCTTCCGATGCTCAAAAGGGTAGCGGTAGCGATGGCTGGAGCTATCTGTCGCAAAACGACGCCGATGGTTTCTATGCGTGTGGCTCCTAAACTGTAGGAACTGTCCAGAATCTCCTGTGGGATGGTCTTGGCTACTTCGTCCATCGAACGAATCAGGATAGGTACTATCAACAGGGTAGTTACCAAAATTCCACCGCCCAGCGAGGCTCTGATTCCCAACCATACCATGATGGTGAAGGCAAACGAGCCATATACGATACTTGGTATTCCAAAGAGAGTATCGTAAGCCAGACGAGCAGCATAACCGAATTTGGAATTCGGTTTCAGATACACGTTCATATAGAATACTACAGGTAGTGCGATAAGCAGTCCGACTATGGTAGAACCTCCTACGATATAAAGACTTCCCACGATGGCATTGAGAAAACCTCCCTTACCGCCCAGATAGAAACCTCCGCTTGGTAATTGACTCACCATTTCCCAGGAGAGTACCGGAAATCCTCGTCTGAAGATGGTCCAGAGAACGCTCAGTACGAAGAAAGCGACAATGCCGATCGACAGAAGCATCAAAATTTTCACGATTTTTTCTTCCAAGTATTTCATAAGCCTTTTGTCCTTTTACCTTTTTACCTTTTTACCCTTTTACCTTTAAAAGCATGATTCTTGAACAGAGATTCAGGATGACCACTACGAAGAAAAGCAGGAAGGCTGCAAACATCAGAGCACTGTCGTAGAGCGGAACTGAAAGCATTTCACCATAATTATTGGCGATAAGTGCAGGAATCGGATAGCAGGCATCGAGCAGACTTCCTGGTACGATGGCAAGATTGCCGCAGACCATGAGAACTGCAATTGTTTCTCCGAGCGTACGGCTCAAGGCCAGTACGATGGCTGCAATCATTCCCGGTCTGGCTTTTCTCAGAACCACGTATTTGATGGTTTGCCATTGCGTAGCACCTAAAGAGAGCGAAGCCTCACGCAGTTCTTTCGATATGTTATCGAAAATCTCCATGAACAGACTTACTAAGAGGGGAATAACCATGACTCCTAATACGATACCTCCTGCAAGCACCGTATATCCCGAAGAAAAATCAATGAAGAGAGGAGCTACATATTTTGAAATGAAAGGTACTATCAGCAAGGATCCCCAGACACCATAGATGACCGAAGGTAAACCAGCGAGAATGTCGAGTAGGGGATAAACGTATTTCCTAATCCTTCGATGGGCATATTCCGTAAGATATATAGCCATGAAAAGTGATATCGGTAAGGCAATAATCATGGCGAGTACTGTGCACCAGAAGGTACCAGCAAGGAATGGCAGAAAACCAAATTTCCCTTCCATCGGTCGCCAGTTGCTTTTCGTGAGCAGGTCCCACAGATGATACTGGCTCAATATCGGTTCCGATTTGATGAACAACCCTATCGTCATGGCTATCACCAGTAATATGGAGGCAATGGTCATGATGAACATCACTTGTCCTGCAATCTTATCCTTTGCAATTCTATATTCCATACTCTTTTTATTTTTCAAGAATTATTTGAGCAGACTAACGCCCAATCCCAGCAGTAGAAATACTGCAGCTTCCAAAATATTGATGATCAAATTCTTCATGCTCATTCCTTTCTTAAAAACATTTGAATTGACTTTCACTTCGTCCGTCGAACGTTGTTTCTTCACTCTTCACTCTTCGCTTAAAAAGCTCTTCGTTCTTCACTTCACTCTTAGCTTCTCTGATGAAGTCCACACTCCCTGTGCTCTGGAGATTCCCACCACCATCTGCCTGCACGGATATCCTCGCCAGGCTTAATAGCCCTTGTACAAGGTTGGCAACCAATGCTCGGAAAACCTTTGTCCTGCAGCTTGTTATAAGGCACATGGTGCTTCTTTACATACTGTTCAACGTCTTCTTCAGACCAGTTGATGAGTGGGTTTACTTTGATGAGGTTGTGAATGTCATCCCATTCTACTACCTGCATGTTCTTTCTGGTCACGCTCTGCTGCTTTCTCAGTCCACAGATCCAAACATCCAGTCCTTTCATTGCCCGTTTGAGAGGTTCCAGTTTTCTCACCTGGCAACAGCGGTGGCGACTTTCTATGGAGTTATAAAACAGATTTATACCTTCTTCTTTCACCATCTGTTGTACTGCCTCATAGTTGGGGAAGAATACCTCCAGATTGATGCCATACGTCATGTTGGTCTTGTCGATGAGCTGGTAAGTTTCCGGGAAAAGGCGACCAGTATCAAGTGTGAAGATGCGTGCAGTTTTATCTGTCTTCACGATGATGTCGGTAAGCGTCTGATCTTCTATGCTGAGAGAAGAAGAAAGAGCGATGCGCCCTTTGAATGCCTGAAGGAAATAACCGACAATATCCTCGGCAGGCGCATCGCTGAATTTCTTATTGAGCTCTGGTACGAGAGACTCTATATTGCTTTGAACATTTCTCATTTCTCATTTTTCATTTCTCATTACTTAATAAGTCCCGCTCCCACAGTCTCGTTGGTATCAGGATCGATGAAGATGAGGCTTCCCGTCACCTTGTTCGCCTGATATGGGTCGAATACCAATGGGTTGGCGGTGTGGATAGTGATTTCGGCGATGTCATTCATCTTCAATTCACTTACTCCCTCTTCCTTTTCCAAAGTATTGATATTGCGGCGGTAGTTGATGCTGCGTATCAAACCCTGTGTTTCGAAAGTAGCCTGACGGATTACATATTTATTCCTTACGGCAGCTGGGCGCTCGTTGAACCAGCAAACATCCAGCGTAATATCCTGTTCGATACTTGGCTGTTTTTCGTCTGCCTTCACAATCGTATCGCCACGAGAAATGTCGATGTCATCATTCAGGGTCAGCGTTACGCTCATTGGTGAATAAGCTTCCTCTAAATGCTCCTCTACAAAGTTGATGCTCTTGATGGTACTTTCTGTACCTGAAGGAAGAACTCTGATTTTGTCACCCGGACGGATGATTCCGCCGCTTACTCTACCTGCATAACCACGATAGTCTGGGAACTGACTGCTGATAGGACGAATCACATACTGTACAGGGAAGCGGAAGAAATCACTCACCGTCTTATGACCTACTGGAACGGTCTCCAGGTAGTTCAGAAGTGTTGGACCGTCATACCAAGGCGTCTTTTCACTCTTGTTGACTACATTATCTCCATCCTTGGCGCTGATAGGGATAAATACCACGTTCTTGATATTGAGAGTCTCAGACATCTTCTTGTAGTCTGCGATAATCTTGTTATATACATCTTCACTGAAATCAACCAGGTCCATCTTGTTGATAGCCACCAGAATATGTGGTATTCCGAGAAGCGAAGAAATATAGCTGTGACGTACTGTCTGCTCCAATACACCATGTCGTGCATCGATGAGAATGATGCTCAGGTCGGCAGTACTTGCACCCGTCACCATATTGCGGGTATACTGAATATGTCCCGGAGTATCAGCGATGATAAACTTGCGTTTCGGTGTAGCGAAATAGCGGTAAGCCACATCGATGGTGATGCCCTGTTCACGCTCAGCACGGAGACCATCCGTGAGCAAAGCTAAGTTCACCTCTTCATTACCACGGCTTTTACTTGCCGCTTCCACCGCCTCCAACTGGTCTTCGAAAATCGACTTGCTATCATAAAGCAATCTTCCTATCAAAGTACTCTTTCCATCGTCCACGCTGCCCGCAGTAGAGAAGCGGAGCAGCTCCATATCTAAATAACCTCTGTCCATGCTTTTTAAATCTTAAGTGTTAAATGTTGAGTTGTTTGCACTATATGCTTGCTATGCTCATTTCTCATTTCACATTTCTCATTAAATTAGAAGTATCCCGCCTTCTTGCGGTCTTCCATTGCCGTTTCACTTCGCTTGTCATCGGCTCTTCCTCCACGTTCAGTAACACGGGTAGAAGCAATTTCGTCGATGATATCCGCTACGGTTGTTGCTTTTGATTCCGTGAGTCCGGTGCAGGTGATGTCGCCGATGGTGCGGCAGCGAACCAGCTTCTTTACCACTTCCTCTGTAGGCTTGCGCTTGATGCAAGGCAGGGCTGCGAGCCATTGTCCGTCGCGGTTGAATACCTCTCTTTCATGGGTGAAGTAGAGTGAAGGCATCGGGATGTTCTCCAGGAAGATATACTGCCATACATCCATCTCGGTCCAGTTGGAGATAGGGAACACACGGAAGTGTTCGCCCATGTTCTTTCTGCCGTTGAAGATGTTCCAGAGCTCAGGGCGCTGGTTCTTCGGGTTCCATTGTCCGAATTCATCACGATGACTGAAGAAACGTTCCTTGGCACGGGCTTTTTCCTCATCTCTTCGTGCACCACCGATGGCTGCATCGAATTTATATTCCTCCAGGGTATCGAGCAGGGTAGTGGTCTGCAACTTGTTGCGGGATGCATAATAACCCGTTTCCTCCTTCACTCTTCCCTTGTCGATGCTTTCCTGCACGCTGCCCACGATGAGTTCGGCTCCGAGTTTCTTCGCCAGTTCATCACGATACTGGATGGTTTCCTCGAAGTTATGTCCTGTGTCGATGTGCAACAACGGGAATGGAATCTTTGCCGGATAGAAAGCTTTGTAAGCAAGATATGTAATCACGATAGAATCCTTGCCACCCGAAAAGAGGATGACTGGACGCTCGAACTGGGCAGCTACTTCGCGGAGCACGTAGATAGATTCTGCCTCCAGTTCCTTGAGATGTTTGATAGTCTTATTGTCCATAATCTATGTCTTTTATTATTATTATTTTCTGGGTGCAAAGGTACTGCGTTTTCGTGACTTGGGCAATACCACATGGGGTGTAAAAATACTACCACGATGGGAGTAAAGCTCATACCAAACGTATGGTATGGGATAGACGAATGTATGGTATGAAGTGTCTGTTTTTCGGTGGTATGTTATATATAATGTACGCTCGCGTGTGTATTTATGAATGCTTTGTTGGCAATGAAAGAACCGATAGAAGCACAGGAAAGAACAAATGGGAGTTTTTGAAAATATGAATAGAAAAAGTCAGAAGAATAAGGTTGTGTCTCCAAAGAATTAAGGTTCGTTAATCGCACATCAGCTGTTGAGCGCTCGCCCAACACCTGTTGTGCGCATGTCCAGCAGCTGATATGCGGTCGCACAACATGTGATGGGCAGTGAGTTTTCGTCATGCCGTGTGGTATCATTTATTCTATTTCTTTTAATCTTTCTTCTAATCTCCCCAAGAAATAATCTGCATATTGGGTATAATCTCCTGTTTCATAGAATGCTATCAAACCTCTACGATAATGCAGAATATTGGCATCTTTGGCAGAATAGACTGGGATGAGGTCGGCATTCATCATCACCACACTCTCTAGCATTCGGGAAGTTCGCTTGTTGCCATCAATGAATGGCTGAATTCTCGCCACATTGCAATGCAAGAAGACGGCTCTCTCCAAAGGGTTCTGATATTGCTCTTGCTCAAAGAGTATCATTCCTAATTTCTGCATGATGTCCTCACGATTTTTAGGCGGAATATATTCCGTACCGCTAATTCTCACGGCACGGTCACGAAGTTGCCCTCGCTCCTCGGTAGATACCAAACCGTCGCTGATGGTGGAATGGATGCGGAAGAGCGTGCGCTCATCTATCTGCTCTTGGTTCTTTCCCTTATGGATATATTCTAATTCTCCTACGAAAGTATTATGCAGATTCTTCAGCATTTTGGCATCCTCGTATCGCTTTTCGGGCGTGATGCCATCCTTCAAGAGCGTCTCCGTCTCCACGTATGTATAGGTATTGCCCTCTATCTTACCTGAGTAATAACACCATACCACCGCCAAATCTCTTAATTCGGAAGAAGAAAGACTCGATAGCTTTGCCAAAGGATTTCTTATGATACCCTCAGCCCGCTTAAGTTGTTCCTCATTAAATATATGTTTATCCATTGCCATTATTCTCTATTATTATGTGATAATCTCGGCACAAAGTTAATCATAAATTCAGAGAAAAACAAAAAATAAGGAAAAAATATTGGTATTTCAAAAATATTCATTACCTTTGCATTCGGAATGATTCTCCAATAGGGGATGACTTCTGATTTTTTTGATGGTTAAATTAGCGTTTGCTATTCGGTCATGCACATTGGAACGTAGGAAACTTCAATAAAAGCAATAGAAAAGCCGACAGTTAGTAGACGTCCGCTATAGCGTGGACGTTACTTGTCGTTTTTCTCAGCTTTTCCTACGGCTGCAATGTGGACAAGTTTTCGTCCACGTGTTTTGTATCCGTAGGTGTTATGTAGAGAACGATGGCTTTCGCAAATACAACTAGCAAATATTCACTAATTTAATAACATTCAAAAGCTTAGCTACCGGCATGACGGGCAGAAACTCATGAAAAAGTTACATTTTTCTTTGATGGCGATTCTCTTCGCCTTGTTGGCAATGGTGTCTTTCACCGCTTGTTCTTCATCTGATGATGACGATGCTCCTTCTCAAAAGTCTATCAAGGAGAATATCGTGGGAGGACGATGGATTCCTACTCATGTTTCTGGATGGGAGTACATAGGAAGTGGTATGGAGACTAGTGGAGATGACGTTTACAAGCAGGTTGATAAAGATATTACGCTTGGAGATGATGAATATGAGGCCATTACATTTAAGAGCGACATGACTTGCCGCTATTCTTATTATTACCAATTTCAAGGTTCATGGGTAGAAAGTAGCTACAATAGCACCTATACAATTAAAGGTAACAAACTAACTATTTTTGACAACAGAGGGTATGAGGAAGATGTCTTTGATGTCATTTCTGTCAACAGCAAGAAGATGGTTGTAGAATATCCTTTGGAAGATGATACTCCAGACAAAAAAGTTAGATTAACTTACGAGAAAGCAAACTAGTTATGGAACTTCAATGGTGTGATCTCCCTATTTTCGTGCTAAGAATGCATGTCGATGGAAATGAGAAAATGCTGACTTCTGAGACGTTTCCTATTTTGTCTTATGATCATCAAGATGAATTGGATGAGTTGAAGAAAATGGCAGATAGTGATGCAAAAACGATAAAGGACATGTATTACTATGCTTGCGAAAATGGCATAAAAGAACTGTTGGACTTAAAAGAAGAGGCTTATTTGAAAATGGAGAAAAAGTCCTTCTATGAAGGAATGGTTAGCCATTCAATTCATGAAAGATATAGAAAAACTCTTGATGAACTTGGAAAGGATAAGTCAATTGTAGTTAGTTATCAGGGACTTCCTGGATTCTCTAGAAGAAGCTATTCTATAGATGAGGATTTCAGGGTTGAGTTTTCTACAAACATTGGCTATGGCTCTTACTCTTACTTTCTGGTATTCTTGTCGTATAAGAATATCCCAATTGAGGTTGCTCCTGCTTTTTCTTGGAATGCAAAGAGGCCAGATGTCATAAAAAACTGGGCAACAGGGAAATACGATGGACAATATCTTGCCGCTGGTTTTGCAAGAGGAGTTTTGGATATGAGTCCAAATTATGATTCATGCAAAAAAGCCATGGATGCTATTGCGGAATTATATAATATGTTGGTAAAGAATATCGAGTATAAAGTTCAAGCTTTAGTTCTTGATGCCGATACCTCAAGAATGATTAGTTCTAAATATTGGGCGTCTGATATTTACAAAATGTAGTTCTCGAATTAATATAAAAGAGGTGGAATCTGATTTGAAATTTAGATTCCACCTCTTTTATATTAACCCTTACTTCACATCCCAGTCATCAATGGTTCCTGTTTCGGATGAGAAGCTGCAACCTATCTTGTATATTTTTCTACCATCCGTAATATATTCTCGCTCATAGCCTTTGTCCTTAATCTGCTGCAAGGCATCGGCTGAATTGCCATCTCGCTTAAACTCAAAGATATAGACGAAGCGAGGGGTCTCTACGACGCAGTCAACCCTGCCTTCGCTCTGCTCTTTTTCGATAAATACCGTGTAGCAGCTTATCATTCTGAGCACCAAGTAGAAAGTGTATTGGAAATAACGCTCCTTCTCGGGTTCGGAATCCTTCCTGCGCTGAGTATATGGGATGCTGGCAAAGAATGACACCAGCAACTGATGCAACTGCTCGCACTCGCCATCTTCCATCGCATCCAATACCTGGAGCACCCATGAATCGGGCGAAACCCTTGGCTTCAGATAGTCTGACGCCAGCAAACTGACAAAACCTCGTCTCACTTCATCATTCGGAAAGTCCAAGAGATAGGAATTCGTATTGCGGCGATAGCCCTTGATGGTGAGATAACCACTCTGATATATCATAGGCAATGGACGCTCTACCGTAGCCTTGTAATCATCAAAATCCTTGGTGGGATAATATTTGCCTACCAGTTCGTTGATTTGCTCGTTGCAATGAGACAGGAGGCGAACCAGATAGGTGGACGAACCTGTCTTAAACCAATAGTCGTCTATCAGCATCTCCTTGAAGGCACGCAGGATGCTGAACGGATTGTACACACCGCGCATCCTACGGCTGAAATGGTAGCCATCAAACTGGCGGCGCAGTTTCAGCAGCATCTCCTCCTCGGTAACTTCATATTCCTCAGCCATCTCGCTTATCTGCTGGGCTAGGGCAGAGCGCAATTCCTCCTCTGTTATGCCGCAAAGCGTATCGTAATGGGCTGAAAGACTGATGTCTTCTGGCTGATTGAAACCGCTGAATACGCTGACCTGCGAAAACTTGGTAACTCCTGTGAGCAATACAAACTGCAAGTCTTGGTCGGCCGCCTTGAATACGCTGTAGAATCCCTTCAGTATTTCTCGATTCTCCTCCTCCAAGAGCATCTCGTTGCCATATTCATCCTTGGTCTTCAGCCCCGTGTCCAATACATCGAGCAATGCCTTGTCATATTCATCTATCAAGATCACGGCTCTCAGCCCTGTCTTCTGGTGAGCCTGGGCAAGCACATAGATGAATCTGTCGCCCAGGGTGTCGTGATAAGGATCCTTGCCATAGATGGCTTCCTGCTTCTCGATGAAACCATTGAGCGTGCGCTGCAATTCTCCGGGTTTGGTGAAGTTCTTGCCATTGAAATCTAGGTGGAATACAGGATATTGCTTCCATTCCTTCTCCAAGTCATCTATCGCCAACCCCTTGAATAATTCTTTCTTTCCCTCAAAGTAATACTTCAAGGTGGAGACGAGCAATGACTTTCCGAATCGTCGAGGACGACTCAGAAAATAGATTTTTCCCATTTGAGTCAAATCATACAATAGGGCGGTCTTGTCGATATAGAGATAACCTTCCTTGATGATTTTCTCAAAATCCTGTATTCCTATTGGATATTTCATTATGCTATATTTTTATTTGTTTTGCAAAGATAGTGCAAATTGTAGACAAAACAAAATAAAAAGACGAAGTTTTATATTTTTTTTGTTGAGATGCAGCCTATCTTATCAAAAGGTAATAAATAATATTGGAATAAGTGGAATTTTAGGATAAAAAATCAATTCTGATAGCATTTTTGTCTTTGCAATCAGGATTGAGAATTTTATTGTCCATGAGAAAATCTCACGCAGATTTCTTACTCGTTTTAATATTTCTTACTCGATGCTCTCCGCTATCGACTTCAATACGTAGTCGAGGATTTCGTCGGTGTGGCAGAGGGAGATGAAATTGCCCTCAAACTGGGACGGGCTGACGTAGATGCCACGCTCCAGCATGTTGCGGAAGAAGCGTTCCTTGGCACGAGCCTTCTCCTCATCTCTTCTTGCGCCTCCGATGGCTGCATCGAATTTATATTCCTCCAGGGTGTCGATCAGGGTAGTGGTCTGCAGCTTATTTCGGGAAGCATAATAACCCGTTTCCTCCTTCACTCTTCCCTTGTCGATGCTTTCCTGCACGCTGCCCACGATGAGTTCGGCTCCGAGTTTCTTCGCCAGTTCATCACGATACTGGATGGTTTCCTCGAAGTTATGTCCTGTGTCGATGTGCAACAACGGGAATGGAATCTTTGCCGGATAGAAAGCTTTGTAAGCAAGATATGTAATCACGATAGAATCCTTGCCACCCGAAAAGAGGATGACTGGACGCTCGAACTGGGCAGCTACTTCGCGGAGCACGTAGATAGATTCTGCCTCCAGTTCCTTGAGATGTTTGATAGTCTTATTGTCCATAATCTATGTCTTTTTTTATTATTATTTTCTGGGTGCAAAGGTACTGTGATTTCTCCAAGTGGGCAATACCATATGGGGTGTAAAAAGACTACCATACAGGGAGTAAAGAACATACCATACATTTGGTATAAGGCTGCCAAACGTATGGTATGTATGATGGATAACGTATGTGTATCCTATATTTAATAAGGTGTAATTGATATTGACCAATTAAAAAAAGTATCTCCATTTTATTGCTAAATAATTATAAAGAAGTTGTTAGTATCAAATAAAAAGAGTATATTTGTACGATATAAAATTAATAAATCATGGCATTACCAATAAATATAGAAAGCCTTCTTAGTGGAAGTGCAGTAGAAAGCAACCAACTTGAATATAAGGAAGGTTGGAATCCAGATACAATATATCGTAGCATCTGTGCCTTTGCCAATGATTTTGAGGACACTGGTGGTGGGTATATCATTGTTGGTGTAAAGGAGGAACACGGTCATGCTGTTCGTCCTGTTTTAGGTGTTAATCCTAATTTGATAGAACAGATAGAGAAGGATATGGTTGGTTACAATAATCTTATCCGTCCATACTATCAACCTCGTCTTTTCATAGAAGAGGTTGATGGCAAGACTATTCTTGTAATCAAAGTAACGGCAGGAGAACGCCGTCCATATAAGGTGCCTGATCGTATTACAGCAAAACAGAAGGATTTCAACTATTATATCCGCTATAATAGTAGTAGCATCGTGCCGAAAGATGAGTATGAACGCGAGTTGATAAACTTGGCGAATCGTACGCCATTTGATGACCGTGGCAACGACCTAATAAGTCTAAGAGATATTTCGACAACTTTACTGAGAGATTTTCTAGTGGAAGTAGGTAGCGACTTGGCTGACCAAGATTTAACTGGTGACAACTTGAAAATAGTTCTTGATCAAATGGACTTGTTGGAAACTACACCAGAAGGCTTCAAGGTCAAGAATGTTGCTGCAATGATGTTCTGTGAGCATCCCGAGAAATTCTTCAAAATGACCCAGGTTGAAATCGTGATATTCCCTAAGGGGAGATTACAAGATCCTGATAATATGATAGAGGTTGCACCGATAAGGGGTTGTGTACCTAAGATGATTCGTGATACGATGAATTATCTAAAGACAAATATTATTCAGAAGACAATTCATAAGCCAGAGGATACAGAACGTTCTGTTGTTACATATAATTATCCTTATCAAGCTTTGGAAGAAGCTGTCGTAAACAGCCTTTATCATCGCAGTTATATCGAAAGAGAACCAGTTGAGATAACTATCGAACCAGATAAGATTAGTATTCTCAATTTTGGAGGACCTAATCACACAATATCTATGCAGGCTATAAAAGAAGCTCGTATGCTTCGTTCTCGTCGATACACAAACCGACGATTAGGAGAGTTCTTAAAGGAATTGGATTTGACTGAGGGTAGAGCAACTGGTATTCCGACTATTCAACAGAAATTGCAGGAAAATGGTTCGCCTCGTGCAACAATTGAGACTGATGAGGAACGTACATATTTCTTGATTGATATACCATGTAATTTAGACTATATCGGTGTGCCTATTGGTAAAGAATGCAAGAAAGAATGCAAGAAAGAATGCAAGAAAGAACTGACTGAATTACAGATGCTTATCATGGGTGCGTTGTCTGAAAATGCTAAGTTAACAATACCAGAATTAGCAAGAAAGATGGGCATATCTGCAAGAAAGATTTCTCAGGAACTAAAGTCTTTACAGGAAGAATTTCAGGTCTTGAAACGTGAAGGAGGTCGCAAGAATGGTTATTGGGTAGTATTGAATAATGACGTGTAAAACGTATTATAATATACATATATTTCTGTACGATAGCAAGTGCTTTCTAAAGTAACTCGAATGGTTTGGAGTTATTCAGAGCATAACTTGCTATCGTCAGATATTTCGTTCTGTTAAGGATAGATCTCGATATGGCTGCTGCCGGAGTTGCCATTCTTGATAATCCTTATCTGGGTGGTGATGCGCTCGCTCATCGTGTCGGTATGACTGATGACGCCCACCTTCTTGCCTTGCGAACTTTGCAGCATGGCGAGGGAGTCGATGACGGTGGCTAGGGTATCGGGGTCGAGGGTTCCGAAGCCTTCGTCGATGAACAGGTTCTCGAAGGAGATGTTGCGGGAGGATAACGCCGACAAGCCCAAGGCGAGACCGAGACTCACGATGAAGGTTTCGCCACCTGATAGGGAGGTGGTGTCTCGGATATCGTCGGCACGGTCGTGGTCGATGACTCGGATGCCCAGCGAATGCTTTACCTGCTGCAGTTCGTAACGGCTGTTGAACTTTCTGATTTCCTGGTTGGCATGAGTTATCAGGAAACTGAGCGTATAGCATTGGGCTATCTTGCGCAGCGTCTTTCCGTCTGCTCCGATAGCATCCGTAATGGCTGTCCAGTCATCCTTTTCCTGTGTTACGAGTTGCAGAGCCTCAGCCTTGTCACCCAACTGCTTCACGGCTTCCTGGTGGTTCTGCATCCTGGCGTTGGCAGCAATCAGTTCGTTGCGCTGGCTTCTTTCCTGATACTCCTGCTGAATGGCTAAGAGAGCATCCCGGGTTTGGGCAGGCTGATGTTCCAAGTGCTGCTGATGCGCCTTTTCTGCGTTCTGGTAAAGGGCGGTAGTTGAAGCCGCGGCTTTCTCCTTTTCGTCCTTTTCCCGACGGATGGCATTCCAGTCTTCGGCAGAATGAAGCATCTCCCGGATGGTATTTCGGTCGATAAGGCTTGGTTCGATGCTCTTTTTTGTAAGCTGTTTGTTATATTCCTCAATCCAAAGGTCGAGTTCCTTTTCCTTCGTCTGCAGAGTCTCCTTTGTTGTCTTATTCTGAGACAGCATGGTTTGATGCGAACCTTTACTGTTGGCGAGTTCTGCCTTCAGTTTGTTGATATTCTCGTTCTGGTCATCTGCTGCTTTTGTTGCTTCGTCCTTAGCTGCAGTCAGTCTTTGTTCAGCAGCATCAGGCTCTTCACCATTCAGAATCTGCTGGTATTGCGCCTGCCATTCCTCCATTTCTTTCTTGGTGTTATTCCACGCTTGAAGAGCTTTCTCGTAAGCTTCTTTCTTGTTCTTTTCTTGTGAAATGAGATTTGTGGTAAGTGCTTTGTGTTCAGCCAGTTTTGTGGCGCAGATTGAAGTGCTTTCTTGAGCGTTATTCAGTATCGTTGAAGCCTTGCTTTCATACGCAGCTTCATCCTTTACAGCCTTATCCTTGAGTTGGGTCAGCCGTTCTATCTCTTTCTGAATCTTGTTAAAGAGGCTCAGTTTGCTGCTCGCATCTTTCGCCTTGTTTTCATAGATAGGCAAGAGCGATTTCAGTTCTACCTCTGCCTTCGGAATCTTTGGATACTGGGCGATGAGCGCCTTCCATTCCTCTTCGTAAGTTGCGATTTCACCCGAGAGTTTTTCCTGTTGTTTTTGGAGCGTCTGTACTTCGCCGTCGTTCTGTTTTCTTTCGCCGGAAAGATCCTTCTCCTGTTTCTGCTGCAGTTTCAGCAGATCCTCTTTTGCTTTCAGAAGTTGCGAGAGTTCCGTGGTGGCTTCCTCAAACTGTCTGTTGTCGGTATGATAAGGATGGGTCGTGCTGCCGCAGAGCGGACAAGGTTTGCCTTCGGTCAGGTTGGCACGATGAATCTCCCATTTCTCACTCACCATGAGGGTATAGGCATTTCTCAGCGTCAGGGTCTCTTTCTCCAAAGCCTCGATGAACAACTTGCCCAGCGCTTCATCTATCTCTGCGTTTCTCTTGCCCAAGATCTGGATTCGCTCCTCATTTTTCTGCTTTTCTGTTGTGGCAGAGTCGAGATGAGCTACTACCTTGATGGCTTGCTGGACATCTTGCAGTTTCTTTTCGGCTGCCGACTTTTGGGTCTGCAGTTCCTCTATATTCTGTCCGGCAGTCTTGCTCTTTTCTGTCTCCCAAGCCTGTTCTGCGGCTTGCGTCGCTTCGTACAGAACCTGTTTCTGCTTGGCAATCTCTTCCTGTGTCGTTTTGAGAGCAAGGTTCGCTTTCTCCGTTTCTGCTTCCCATTTTTGGATGTTTCGGGCGTTTTCCTCCACGTCTTTCTGGGCAGTTTGATTCTCTTTCTGAGCTAACTCCAATGCCTCTTTCTTTTCTTTCAGATTCGGCATTGCCGCTTCCATTTTTGTTTTCAGCGCCCTTGCTTCAGCGATAACCGGCATGGCCTTTTCGAGTTGCTCCTGTGCCTTGCTGACTGCTTCCTTCAGACTGGCGAGAGTTTTCTCGCTTTCGCTAATGTCAGACTCTTGGCTTTTGATGGCAGCTTCCGATTTCTGGATTTCTTCTTCTTGATTGTGGATGCTTTGTATCTGTCGCTCAACTTCCTGTAACAGGTTGACGGCTGGTTGTACTTCATCGTGCAACTGGAGACGGATAATCTGGGCTTGTATGTCTTTGATTGCGTTTGCAGCCTGCTCCATATCTGCTTGATAGATAGCTATTTGCTTCGTTTGCTTATCGTTTTCCTCATACCATTGCAGGTTTTCAGAGATGACCTTCAATTGGCTGTCGAGTTCCTTCTCTGCCTTTTCCAAAAGGGTGATTTCCTCTTGCAGTTGGGCGAGTTCTTCGTCATTCAGCAGGTTCTGTTTTACTGCTTCCACTGATGCTGCCATCTGGTTGTAGGCATCCACCGCCTGGTCTTTTGCTTTCTTGATTTCAGTAGCGATGTTCGTATAAGTTTCCTCACATCCGATGAGTTTCTCCAGGAGTTCGTAGCGCTCGTTTTCCTTTGCAGTCAGGAAGTTGGCAAACGAACCTTGTGCGATGAGCACGGTGCGGAGGAACTGGTCGTAGTCGAGACCGATGATGTTCGGCAATTCGTTCCAATCGGCTATTTCTTCTGTCAGTTGTTCTCCGTTTCTTGTGATTTTATAGAGAGAAGTCTTGGCATTTTCATAGCGTACTCTTTGGAATCTGACATGCCATTCTGCGCGGTAGATACTGCCGTTGTTGGCAAGGAAGGTGAGTTTACTGTAACCCTCTTTCTTGCCACGGGTCAGTATGTTTCGACTATCTGTAGGAGCTAATCGGTTGTTTTCATTAGCATCAGCTTCTCCGAAAATCTCTATGTTCTGATTCTTGTCGCCTTTCTTTCTTGGGTAGCGAGGGGCGCGGTTGTAGAGGGCAAGGCAGATGGCGTCGAGTAGGGTGGATTTGCCACTTCCCGTCGGACCTACGATGCTGAAGATGGTGCTCTCGCCTAAGGCACCTTCTTCAAAGTTGATGACCTCGCCTCCCTGTTTGTCAAGCGAAGCGAGGTTGAGTATTTCGAGTTGTAGGAATTTCATAATGATGATGTCGTTAATAAATCGGATAACATTTTCTCCTGTCTTTCGTTCATCGGAGCGTTGTGCTTGATGGCAAAGGCCTCCTTCAAAGTATCAAGTGGCGGTCGGTTGACGATGTCCTCGATGCTGGTGATTTGCTGGGAACCCTGTATGGTAGAGAGGTCTAACTGCGGGATGATGCGCTGGATTTTGCAGAGTACGGCATCCTTCTCATTGACGAGATTCTCCAGTTCCTTGATGTCATCGTTGGAAAGCTTCTCCTGTTTCACCTTCAGCATTACGTAGTCGAAATGGTCGCTCAGTTCGCCATTCATCCTTTCTGAAAGTTCTGAATGGATGAGTTTCTGCCATTTCTTGATGGTGAGTTCCTCCTCGTTTTCAGGCAGAATGCGAAGGGAGTGCTGAGGCTTGTATTCCAGGAAATCTACTTTTATATCCTTGCTTTTGCTGTTTTCCTTTTCTTCTTCTTCCTTCATTCCATCTTTATTTTTCTTCATTTCATCTTCTTTCTTCTTCGCTTCCATTTCCTCCTTTTCTCCCTTGTCACATCCGATGGTGATGAGGTCGATGCCGTGAGTGTAGTCTTTCTCGGCGAACGACATTGGAAGAATACTACCCGTATATCTTGCCCAGTCGGTGTTCCAGATATGTTGCCGTTTGTGGATGTGTCCGCAAGTCATATAGTCAGGATGATCGTTCCATCCTTCCAAATCCACTTCCTCCTGTCCGCCGATAATGATCTTCTCGCTCGCATCCTGTTTGGCTATGTCTGAACTCTTGGCGTACATGTGTGCCATCATGATGCACTTTCTGCCCGGGTATTTCTTTCGTGCTTCAGCAGTCAGTTCTCTCAGGAAGGTGTTGACTCCTTGCGAATAATAGGCGTTCTGGACCACATCACTCCGAAGGAAAGGCACGGCGAGGATGATGACTTCTTCTCCTTCCTCATTGGACACAGGGATGATGAGATCATCGTAGGAATAGAGCCAATGTCCGCCGGTTTTATTATCGTCTTCGTTTTCTCCCTGCTGCCAGATTTTCCTTACGTTTCCTCTGATTTCTACATGGTATCTGGCAAGGAGTGGGCGGGGAGCCTCCAGTCGGCTGGCGGAATCGTGGTTGCCAGCGGTGATGATAATCTGCATGTTCGGGCACAGATGGGTGGCATCGGCAAGAAACTCGTAATAAACGGTCTGTGCTGCTGCCGATGGATTTCCATTGTCGAAGATGTCTCCTGCAACGAGGAGTGCATCGGGCTTTTGTTCAGCGATTTGCACTAAGAGCCATTGCAGGAAGTGCTTGTGTTCAGGCAGTCGGTCGTTGCCGTGAAACAAGTTGCCCAAGTGCCAGTCGCTGGTTGCTAATATCTTCATACTCATAGGGGTTGTGTTATCTTTGTCTTTTTCTTTGTTTCAAGTTTACAATCGTTTTTCCTCCGTTTCAAGATTGCAATCCTTGAACTCGGAAATGCAATCTGACCACAAAGTTAGCATAATTCTTTGGGATAAGCAAGGAAAAATACCCTAAAAATGAAGAAAAACGACTGGAAAAGTGAAGATATTTGGGTAAACTATTGTTTTCTTCCTGATAATGTTGTATCTTTGCCTAATAGAAATCTTCGTTCAAAGACGTTGAATGTCGGTTCAACGACTCTGAACGGCGGTTCAACGACTTTGAATGTCGGTTCAACGTCTTTGAACGGAGATTTCTCTTAGGATGAGATACTTTTATTCCTAAGTAGGAAGATCCTGTTACTTAGTAGAGATCATATCTCTCAGAGATAGAAGGACCGATTAAGTGAGAAAACTAACAATCTAAATAAGAAAGGAAAAGAAATGGCAAAGTACAAATTGCAGGAAATGAGTGATATGCGTGATGAAGGCAAGCGCAGAGTTTATCCCAAGATGGTGCCCTATCGCACGCTTTCCAGAAAGGAATTCATCGAAAAGATGCAGAGTTATCATCGTGACCTTTCTCAGGGCACTATCGAAGCGGTTCTGACAGATGTGGAAGACGTGTTGGTCCGTATGCTCTCTATGGGTTATAATGTGAATCTCGAAGGCTTGGGCACCTTCTCCTTGTCCCTTGGTTTTGAGGATGACAAGCCTACGGAGATGCAGACAGATGACGACATGATGAAATATCGCAAGGTAGGGGTGAAGAACGTCAACTTCAATTCATCTCCTGAGTTTGTGAAGGCTGTAAAGATGGAGACCGACTGTGATTTGGAACGAGAGATGAGTGGTGTGAAGGTTATCCGCAAGCAACTCTATTCCAAGGAAGAGCGCATTGCCCGTGCCCTGGAGGTGATAGAGAAGAACGGAGTCCTCACCTTAGGTGATTATGCCTCCATCAACAACCTGAGCCGTACTTCCGCCTCTATGGAACTGAAGAAACTGACAAATGACAAGACTTCGCCGATAGATTCACTAGGCCGCGGCAGTCATAAGGTTTGGGTGAAGAGGAAAGAATAAATTAAATGGTTCTTTATAATTTATTGGGATTTGCAAGAAACTTTTCGATTTTCTTGCAAATCCCAATTCTTTTTATTACTTTTGCAGTTGTCTTGCTGTGGATGGCTGGCGATGAGTCGTCGGCTAAGTAAAAGTCCATGGCTTGGCCTATCATAATTAAGAAAGACGTGTACTACGTTTTCTTCTGATTCGATTGAAACCTAGGAAATTTCAAAAGAGGCATTCAGATGAAGACAGCGGTAGGCGCCTTCGCTTTATTTGTGTATGTACACAGGCATAGGTGTGCCCTTTCCATTCGTTTGGATAGGGTACATCCTGTGCTATTATATATGCAAGTTTGGCGTAGGTTTCTGTTGCTTCTTATTCTTGTTGCCAAAGGTTTTCCTAGGACCTCAATCGAGCAAGGGTAATGCGAGTGATAGATTCCCTACGCCATTTCTGTTTTGGTAGCATCCATACAAACTAACAAGAATGTTTCTGCTTGGGGAATGGCGGAAGTGCCAATAGCCTAAGGAGATACAGACCGATGAGCACTAAGTTTTTCAATAATACTCCAGATAATTCCCTGTTCGAGAAGTTCAAGGGAATAGCCCACAACATGCTTGATTTTCATACCTTTCTGGCAGTAGTAGGATATTTTCGAAGTTCGGGCTATTTCAAACTTCGTGAGGAATTTGAACACGTCAAAAAGATACAGATATTGGTAGGTATCAATATCGACAACATATTCCGTAAGCAATCCAAACTCTTTTTCGGACAGATTGATGAACAAGCCGTCATCGATGCCTATTCTCACGATTTCGTTGAAGAAGTGAAAAATGCAGGCTATGATGAGCAGACGGAGAGAGGTATCCTTCAGTTTTGCCAGGACATCATCGACAAAAAATTGGAGATGCGTATCCATCGCAGCAAGAACCTCCATGCCAAATTCTATCTTCTTCTCCCGGAAAACCATAATCCAAACTCTGATGGCTGGGTTATCATGGGGTCCTCTAATCTATCCGATTCCGGTATGGGAACCATGCCTAGCAATCGGTATGAGTTGAACGTGGCGATGAAAGATTATGATGATGTGGCATATTGCAAGCAGGAATTTGAGCAGCTTTGGGAGCAGGCCGTTCCTCTGAATCTG
>ENA-OVGJ01000045-OVGJ01000045.1-human-gut-metagenome-genome-assembly--contig:-NODE-45-length-65825-cov-6.972328_pt1 | contig 65825 bp, 104 predicted proteins | sample MGYA00237772_ERZ505423 | MGnify/ENA primary metagenome ERZ505423 (study PRJEB26158, sample SAMN06016386) | human gut metagenome | biome: human gut; feature: ankylosing spondylitis patient; material...
CCTTCTCGTAGTTATCACCATTGATGATGCGCTCCAGAGCCTTCTTGTATGCGCTCGCCTGAACATAGTTGGCGGCAAGCGAACCGGCTTCAGCCTTGCGGTATGCTGCGGCGCGGGGGTATTTCTTCCGCAGGGCCTCAATGCCTTCAGGGGTAACAGAAGGCTTGCTCGGAAAAATTGCATCATCATTTTCAATGGCCCGGTTGAACGCTTCACGATAATTCAGCAGAGCCTCGTTCGCGGCTTCCAGCTCTTTCAGGCCCTCAATGGCGTCAATCTTCGCTTGCCGGTCTGCTGCGGCTTTCTCACGGCCCATCAGGTACGCCATAATCTCCGGCTTGTGGGCCTTGACATAGGCGGAGTATGCCGGGGCGTCGGACTTACGGACGGAGCTGCAGCCCACCTTGTCGCCGACGCGGACGGTGTTTGTGGCTTCCACAAACTGCTCAACGGTCATGTTTTCGTATTTCATCGTGTTTCCTCCCGCCCCTTGAGGGGCTTTTTGTATATTGTACCGCCTGTGCTGTGGGGTATCAATAGAGTTTCCGGGTATCCGGCCCGGGCCGTCACCTGACGACACCGACCGCGATTTATTTTTTGAACCCCGGAACGACCCTTGCTGCCTCCGCTCTCAATTTGATAAGCTCCTTTTTCTTCTCGAAATTTTCACCATACCTTTCCATAAAGGTGCGGACATTCATATTCTTCTGCCCACTCGGGAAGGTAAATTCATCTGAAACGCCATCTTTTGCGACAGTATAGACATCCTTTGATGTATACTGCTTTTCTAGCTTGGCCTCGAAACCGCGTTCCAGCAGCCAAGAGACAGCAGCCTCCTCCTGTTTGGAGAAATCCCATTTTTTGTTCTCAAGTCCCTGCAAAGTTTCCATCGTGTTTCCTTCTGCCCTTCGGGGCATCCTATTATTATACCGCCCAGAGGCGGCGCATCAGCATGGATAGCGCAGGGCCATCACTTGACAACCCTCCCGGCGCGGTCAGTCAACGCCATCAGGAAGTCAAGCTCTTTCGCCCTCAGCTCGCAGCCGCCGAACAAGACACCAACGGCCTGCTTGACAGTATAGCGAACAAGAGCATCAGCCACAGCATAGCCAGCCACAGGAGCCTGCGCGGGCTTCTGAGCAGCCACAGCCGGAAAGCGGATGGAGTTATCGGCATCAGACTGCTCTACATCGGCAGCAGTATCGGCAGCATCCATGTCGCCGCAAGCCTCAGGCACATCGGCGGTGATGATGTGCTCTTCGGTGGCAGGCTCGCCATCGACCAGCTCACGTTCTGCGCGGTAGACGCAGGCCATGGAATAGTGGTCAGGAACGATGTACTCACCGTTGCTGTCCTCGTAGAGCTTTGCGCGGCGGGTTTTGCCGTGACGCTCAAAGACAACAGTCTTCGGGGTGCGTTTGACGATTTTGATAACGCTCAGGGTCTCATGGTCACAAGCATACTGGTCGTAATAAGTGTGGCCGACTTCAAAACGCTTCATCATGGTAAGTACCTCCTAAAGTACATCAATTCTTGTTTACATCCCTTGTTCTGAGGATATAATACCACGATGAGGGTATATTGTCAATAGAAAATGTACCTTTTTTTGAGGATTTCGTATTGCCAAACGGGATAAAACCATGTATAATAGGATGCAGAAGGGAGGCCGCAAAATGTCAGCATCAAAAGTTATCAAGCAGCTCATGGCCGAAACAGGAACCACCGTCCGGGAACTTGCCGCCGGTATGGGCTGCACCCCCCACAGCTTCAGCAACAGGCTCTGCCGGGGCACATTCACCTATACGGACTATTTGAAAATTGTATCGCTCATGGGTTGCACAGTCCAGACAGTGACCAGCACCGGCAAGGCATTCCAGAACGACTACGAGCCGGACGCGCCGGAAGAGCAGGCAAAATAAAAAATCCCCCCGCTGTACCTACATATACCTCGCGTGGAACGTGAGGCTTCGGTATCAGCAGGGGGATTTTCGTCTAATATATGGGCCTTTCGTCTCAAGCCGGGTACGGTTGAGAGGAAGGCCCTGCCGCCGCAGCAGCCAAATGAAAAATCAAGAGTGAGCAGCCCCACAGGGCCGCCCGCTCTCTACAAAGGCTCGCAGCCTTTCAAGTGAGAACATCTTACCAGAAAATGGGCCGAATTGCAATAATGCGGCTTTTTAGCAGGCTTAATGCTCGAAAATGGCTGTTTTTGTGCAAATTCAGGGGCTAAGTTCGACTTTTTGGGCCTCTTAGGTCGAACTCATTCCACAGACCATTTTCGTTGCCTCACGAAAAAGGTATGTCTGCGCGGCTCCACGAAAACATCAATAGCCGGACTTCTTCACCCGGTCGTAGGTCTTATCGCCCTCCAGAGCTGCGTGGGTGAAGGAGTTATTCTTCCACCAAGCGATGAGGGCTGCGATGGTCGTGATGCCTGCCGTTACCAGCTGTTCCACAGTTTCGCTTTCGATGGGAAGCACAGGCTTGCCCAGAGCAGACAGCACCTGATTGGTCAGGGCCAGCAGCAGGCAGGCAGTGCGAGCGATAGTACCAGCAGAAATTTTGTTGTTAGACATATTCTTGTTCCGTCCTTTCTGAATCCATACATCGGTGTCATGGATGGGGAGGGCCTTGCAGCGGTTATACAGCTCCGTTCCAGTCCCATTGCCACCCAACGTGTGATAGCTACGATAAAGATATTCGATATTCTTCAGGCCGGGGGTGTCGATATTCCCCTGTGCGAGGTAGTGCTGGCAAGCCTGATAAATACGGTCATGCAAGATGGCAAGAAGCCCTTCTTTCATGGCCTTGTACTTCACCACAACGGCGATAAATGCGCCACCCAGCAGGCCGAAGGCCCACTCTGCCCAGTATTCGAGGATGAATTGCCACATTGGAATCACCCCCAATTACAAATATTTGTCAGCCCCGGAAAGAGCTGTCCAGCTCTTTGGGCCGCAGATGCCATCAGCGACAAGGCCATGCTTGCGCTGGGCATCCATCAGGGCAGCAGTGGTGCCTGGCCCAAAGCTCCCGTCAGCTTTCACCTTCAGCAGCTTCTGGAGCATGATGGTTGCGCTGCGGTTTGCAGCTCCAGAGCATCCCTGTTTGATGGTCGGCAGGATAAAGGCATTGTAGGTGGTGCTGGGGTACTGGCCCGGCGTGGTGCAGAGCCATGTGGCCTTGCCGCCCCGCGTGTCGGTGTGTACGATTGCCGCCTTGCTGTGCCAGTAGATACCAATACCACCGAACCCTGCTTTCTGGGCCAAAATGCCCAGCGCAACCGGGTTGACGGAGCGATTGTCGGTTCTCCAGTCAGCCGCGATGCCATAAAGGTGGCGGCTCTGCTTGCTGCCTCCAACATCTTTGCTGGCGTTGTGCTTCACGCAGCGGTAGCCAGAGGTGACCTTGACCTTTTTGCCGAGCTTGTCACGAAGGATCTGCATCTTCTCCACAAGCTCCCTGTCGATCATCTGCGCCGTGCATCCGCACGGGCACTCGAACTCATAGAGAGAAAAATTCTTCGTCAGCGCAGTCTTGTCACCGCGCTGGAAGGTTATGATGTCCAAATAATCATCTCCTGTTCTCGCTGGCCAGAGGGCAGCCATGCGCACTGCATCCAGCTACCAGAACAGCAAACTCACCGCGCTCCTCAGAGGTGTCAGCACCGGCAGCCTCCAGCAGTGTGAGCAGCTTTTCACACAGGTCTGGCCAGCTCATCTGTTAGTCCTCCCGCTCTTTTTCCAGCAGCTTCCGGGTCAGCTCCCGCACCTTGGCCGGAACCTCGTCAATGGTCATCTTGCCAATCTTGATCTGAGTGGCATAGAACTTCGCCAGCTTATTCAGCATCCAGAATCACCTCCGCGAGGGCTGCAACAGCGTCCTCCATAATGCTCACGCGCTCGGCCAGAGTAGGCAGGCCCTTACTCTCGGCATCGTCATCCTCGGCTTCGTCCTCGGTCTTACCGCTGGCGATGCTCCACCAGTAGTCGAACTTCGCTTCGACTTCCTCAGCAGTCACGGTGCCGCGGTAGCGGTGCTGAACCTCCTCGCAGCCAAAGCCGGTGGTTTTCACTTCAGAGGTCTGGCCTTTCTCATCGGTCACGGTGTTGGTCACAGTACACTCGGCAATATCGCGGCGCAGAATAATATCCGTGCCGGTGCTAACCGGGTACACCTCAACAGCAGCAGGCTGCTTCTCGTAAAATTCTTTGCTCATGCTTGATGATCTCCTTCCTGTTGTGCTGGCTCACGCTCACACGGGCAAGCTGCAGCAGCTTAGAAAAACTATATTTAACAGAGAAGTGGACACTATCGGAATACTTCACCCAACCTTTGTAGGCTGCTATGCGGGCAGCTCTCCACCACGGAAGAAAGCCCAGCCTCTGCACATCATCCCACGCCCTCAAGGTCTGCCTGCGGATACGCTGGAACACGCGGCCTCGGATGATGGTGTAAGTCCTACGGACCACAAAGCCCATCATGTCCACGCCATCGGTACGCTGGCAGCATCCAGCTTTCCGGCGTTCCTTCATGGCCTTTTCTTCCTCGAAAGAGGCGATGTGATAGACTTGCCATGCGGGTTTGAGATTCAGGCCGAGGGTAGCTTTCGCCCATCGTGTAGCCTTCTTGATGACCTTCACAAGTTGTGAAAATCTGCCGTAGATGGAGGTATCATCCGCATAGCAGACAAGAGCCTTGACATAGCGGTCAGACTTCCCACGGCGGCACTGTTCGAGGCTCAGGATGTAGCGGAGAACATAGGACATGACGTAGTTGAAGAGCCATGTGGAAAGATAAGAGCCAATGCAGAGATGGCCGCCCGGATAGTTCTCCATCAAGGCAGCCACGAACCACAGCAGCACCTTATTTTTGCCAACGTCCTTGCGCAGCAGCCTCATCACGCACTCGACAGTTACGGAAGGGTATGCCTTTTTGACATCCCCCTTCGCAACATCGGTTTTGCCAGTGAGCTTTTTTCGCAAGATACGCTCTATCTTCCGTTTGCCAAGGGCCTGCCCCCTGCCGGGAACGCTGCCATACTGCACAGGCAGGAACTTCGCACGGAACAGAGGATGTAGAGCCTCCACCGCGATGTACTCCATAACCTGTTGCTTGGGGCTTTCTTGGCAAATATCCCTCAGCTTTTGGGTCAGACCATCCACTCGCTGAAAACAGCGAATCGGCAAAAGGTTCAGGTCACGCCTCACAATGCAGGCGGTCAGTTCCTCATCGTAAGCGCGGATGGCGCGGGCAGTCTTTGGCATACAGCCATGCTTGTCCAGTCGTTCGAGAGCCAGCTCCTTTTTTGTGATATAACCTGTCTTTATCAGCTCACGCCGAAAGTCAGCTCTGCCCAGCTTTCCCTTGCTAAAAGCTCGGAAAACGGCAGGCAGATTGAATTTTGCCGATTCAACATTTACCTCGGCGGGTTTGCATTTCGATATCGTGGTATTTCCACCTTTCTGATAAAAAGCATCTGGTTGCTATCAGCAGCCTTCCCTTGCGGTACCAGCCGCTGCCGGTTTCAGGCAATTTTCGCACATAAGCGAGGATACTGCGGTGCAATGAAAGAGAAACGCCCATTTCTAACCTTGCATCCAGTTACGCCCAGAGAGCCGTTCCAGTTCGCGTTGCCCAGCGAATTGTTCGAGTTGCGGCAGGCCACGCCGCAGTTGCCACCGTCATTGAGGTTACTCCAGAGCCAACCAGCACGGAGACCAGAGGCAGCGGGATTGACATTGAGGCCAGCTCCCTGACACCGCAGCACCCTTTTCAGGGTTTTGCAAAATCCTGAGAATACAGTTACGCTAAAGAGGGGCTTGCGGCCCCTCTTGTCCGGGCGGTGCCGGACAATTCACCCTGCTCGTTACCCGTTCAAACCATCCGCGCCCAGAGAGCCGTACCAGTGCGCGTCGCCCAGCGAAGCGCTCGAGGAGCGGCAGGCCACGCCGCAGGAGCCACCGTCACCGAGGTAACACCAGAGCCAACCAGCACGGAGACCAGAGGCAGCGGGATAGACAAAGAGGCCAGCTTTACAGCCGACACCGCTGCCGGATGCGTTCACGCCGGAAGGCCACTCAACATCGCCGCAGTCGGTGTCCTCAATCCACTGCCAACGCCAGTTGGTGTTGTCCTTGGGGAAGGTCAGGGTGAGGCCCTCCTGCTTGACATAATCCTCGGTGACAGCCGTGCCAGATACCTTGCTCTGGTCCTTGCAGACGTAGCAGTCAAGGGTGAAGTCCTCGTTGGAATCCTTGCCCCACTGCCAAATCTCGTCGCTGATAATCAGGTAGGAGCCGTTCTGGAACTCGATCTTCTGGAGCAGGCCCGGCTCCTTACCAGAGGTAGCACTGTACTTGCTGCCATCGGTGCCCTGCACATCGTCATTCCAGCCGGAGAAGTAAGGCATGGTGCTGAGCAGGGTCTGGTCCTTCACGGTGTCAAAGGCTTCTGCGACATCCACATAGACAGCAGAATACTGGGCCTCCTCAATGGTGACAGGCTCAATGGCGGTGATGCGAACCTCGGTTGCAATATCGTGGACATCAGCCACGTTGCGGTCAGTGGAGCCGTCCGTGTCAGTGCCGATGGAAATAGCACTGCCGACAAACAGGTTTGCAGCCTGTGCGGTGGTCAGGATAAAGCGTTTTGCGCCAGTCTCGGCCACGGCTGCCTTGTACTGGTAGTTGTAGGAGGAGCAGCCTTCAATGGTGCCGGAGTTGCCCTTCTTGGCGTACTTCAGGCGCATCATGCGGTCGAGGAACTTTGCAATGGCTCCAGAAGCACCAGAATACTGGGTGCCACGGGTGCGCCACAGAGCTACGCCAGAGGTATGGCTGGTGTAGTTGATGGGGGCCAGACCGGTGCCGCAAGATGCCTTGCCGCCAACCTTACCGGCATAATACTTCGGGTGGGCCATATATGCGTAGACATGGCCGGTACGGTCCTTGCCCTCGCGCCACTGCTTGAAACCGGTGGTCTGGTGGCACTTCATCTGGAGGTGCTGGTATCCATTCTCGCGCCACTCGCGGACGAAGGTATTCTTCTGAAGCACCCAGCACAGATGTTCGCCAGAACGCACATTATCCAAATCGTCGATATGCTCGACATAGAAGATTTCGTGGCTGCCGTCCTCCTTCTTTTCGGCGGCAACTTCCAGACACCAGAACTGCGGAAGGCGTGCAAAGTCATCGCGGCCCGGAGTAGAGGCGGTAGAAGGAGTGCAGACAAGGCCCACGCTGTCATCGGTCAGCTCACCAATGGCAGAGGTGCTGGTGGCGTACAGCGGAACGGTGCAGCCGTGGACGCGGTCATCTTCCAGCACATTGCCGAACCAGCGTTCCAGCATCTGCACCTTGGTGTACTTGGTGGAATCGTACTGTGCCTTCCACCACTCGACAAACAGGCTGTCCACCTCAGCTTTGCTGGTGGCGCAGGCCACCAAATGCTTGTAGCACAGGTCTGCCGCACCGGGGGTAGAGCATCCAGCAGCAGCGGCCCGCTGGATTGCGTTCAGCTGCTTCAGCGTGGTATCACGAGGGAAATTGATAACGGTATCTGCCATGTTTTAGTCCTCCTTAACGATGAAGTTCAGGCCGCCGTCAGTGGTATCGTAGACGGCCTGAACCTTACGGTTTTCAATGGCGACAATGCGCCGGTGGTTTTCGGCCGTGTTTGCCATCAGCTGCTTCGGGGCCTGATTGATATTATCGGCGTGGTTCGTATCGGTGGTTTCGGTGATCTCGATAGAATCAGAATACGCCGCGGTCTTGGGGTCAACAGTATACTTTTTCATGCTGCGTCCCTCCCGGCTCAGAATACGTCATCCAGAGTATAGGTCATCTGGATATCGTCATCCTTGCCCTTGGCGGTAAAGGTCTTGATGCAGACCAAATCATTGGCAGCATCATACAGGCCAATCTCGCTGATGCTCTTGCCAGCCAGCTCGCTCTCGCTCAGGGTACACTCATAACGGATAGAGGTATCCGAAAGGACACTGTAGCCGTCAATCTTCTTACGGTACATCTCAGCGGTCAAGGTGGTCTGGTTGTCCGTGGGAGGTACAACCTCACCTTTGCTGTTCACGCCACCAGAGCCAAAAGCCATGCCAACGATTTTGGGCAGGGCAATAATGCCGGCCCTCGCCTGCACCAGCTTCTTTCTGGCGGTCTTGGTGATAATAACATTTTTCGCCATTAGATAGCCTCCTTGTTGTATTCAGAATCCAAAATCCTTGTGCCATCAAGACGGAGTGAGCCGTCCATGTACGCAAGGTCTTTCCGGGTTATAACGGTGGCGTTCTCCATCTCCTCAGCCATACAAGGAGCAGAGGCAGCCACAGCGACAGCGACAGGCCACGGCTGCCGTGACTTATCCAGCAGCTCACTCCCGTCCAGTTTTGCAGAGCCGTCCAGTTTCAGGGCCTTCCAGAAATGAACTTCGCCCCCGTGCTTCACCTTGGCCGTATAGGATTCAGACAGCTCAGCCTTGAGCGGAATCCTCAGCCGGTGAATGATGGCATCGTTCCGGGTGACAAGCTGGCCCACTCTGTACTTGATAGCAGCAGGCCAGTCTTGTCTCGACCAGTTCAGGCCCTCGGAGCCATCCAGCAACACGGAACCGTCAAGCCGGAGAGCAGGCCAAAAATACACGGTCATGCTGTGCCGTACTTTCTGGTTCGCGTACTGCTCAGATACCCCGTACCGGAGGTAAACCCTCAGCTTTTTCAGGTCGATGCTCTGCGGCGTGTGGAACTCGCCCTGACGGTACATCAGGCCCAGCCGCAAATCATACTCGCGCATGGAATCCAGCAGCATGGAACCGTCAAGATAGCCACTGCCGTCAAGCAGAGCCGCCCTCCAGAACGGAACGGCGGCTCTAATATTGATATTCCGCAGCAGCATCTGCTCCAAAGTAGAGCAGTCAAGCACAGTGTCCATGCGGTCGATCATCGTATAGGTCGTATGGGACTGCTTGGCAGAATCCAGCAGCCTTTTTACGGCCTTGGTGTTCAGGGTTCCTTCGCCCACGAAAACCACGATAAAAGTATTGGGATGGCTCACCTTGTAGCCATACTTGCCGCCATCGTGGATATCGCACACGTTGGCCCAGAATCCGGTGACATTTCCGAGCATGGTCTCTATACGGTAAGGGGTCATCGGGGCGCGTTGGTCGCGCTTCTCGTAGATGAGCTTTCTGCGCTCTTCATAGGAGAGATAATCGCGCACAGGAAGCCCCCACTTGATTTCGTGGTACATCAGGCCCCATGTTGCTGTTTCTGGGAAAAATTGCAGGGGCAGCTCCTCAGCAATCAGCTTTTCGGCCTCATCAAATTCGAGGCCCATGACCTGATACAGCCACTTGCCAACATAGGACTTATCGTAGAAGCCGGGGGTGACCGAGGCCAGCATTCGCTGGGCACTCTCGCTGGTAGGAAAATTTTCGAGGTCAATTTTCTTCGCCCTCATCCTGCTGCACCTCCTAGCTGAACTTTATCCTGCCGGTGGCAGGGTATTCGATATTCGCCAGCGTGATATTATTCATGCTGCCGTTCATCAGGAAGGTGGAGAAGTCTGTCACGCCGGGGATGTCGGCCAGCAGTGGGCGAACGTCATTGTAGCGTAGGACATTATTTGCCTTTGCCTCCCCATACAGAGCTTTGACCAGCTCGCCAAACTGGGAAGCAATCTCCTCAGCAGTGGTATGCTCACTGTCGTAGATAAGGCCAGTGCAGGTATAGTCCACCTTCACAGTGGTGGCTGCCGCGCAGGTCAGCTCGGCGCAGCCGGTAGGCAGCAGGCGGGCTGCCCTGTTATCAGGAGATACAATATGGTTAAATACAGCATCCAGCAACTCCTTGTTTGCAGGCTGCCCATTGCCGTCTACCAGAACAAGCCGAACGGTGCCGGGGCCTTTCCACGCCGGGTCAACGATGCAGTCACCAGCTCCAGCCTCTTTTGCCCACCGTTTGTAGTCGGTATCGTTGCCGAGGTAGGTCATAGAGTTGCTATACTCCACAGCAATCCGGTCGTAGAAGTCATCGTTGCTCTCACGCTCAGTGCCGCCGGTGATACTCTCTTTATTGGTGATGGCCGTGATATTGTTGATTGGTTTGAGCATCAGAATCACGGTATCGGCCTTCACATTGGAACCGGTTCCAGCTTCAACGGCTGTCACCTCGATGTCGATGCTGCCGGTGTCAGGGATGGTTGCTGCCTCATTCGACCGAAACTCAATCGAAGGGCCATCATCCGTGGCCGTGGTACAGAACACCGTGCCGGCAGCCAGCACCGTGCCAGCAGAGCCGGTGACGGTCACCGTGCCGGTAGCGTGGACAGCATCGTGACGGGTCAGGTGGACTTGCTGCCCGTGCAGGTCAAGCCATTCGTCCCACGCGGACTGCGGAAACGCAATCATAATAGCGCGGGCCAGATGGAAGTTTATAAGCTCGGCCTTTTCCAGTGCAGTAGGGCGTGTCATGTCGTAGGGGAAGCCGCCTGGCATATCGTCAATGTCATCGGGCAGCTCGGCCATCATCCTGCGGTGGATTTCATCAGCAGATGTCCCCTCCATGAAGTCCGGCATATTAAATTCAGGCTGCGTATCGCATCATCTCCTTTCTTTCAGATTGAGATTTGGAACTCGCCCCAGTTCACGCCCTTCACCACGCAGGAACAATGCAGCTCGTCACCGTCCCATGTGAACTTAAAATCGCGGACGTATTCCGTGCGAGGGTTGACCTTCAGGGCCTCAGTAATGGTACGCTCCACCATGGACTGTGCCACCTCCCGGTCATCATCCTTCACGCTTTCCATCTCAGTGCCGATGGAGCGAGGGTATGCCAGGCACTGGTAACGCTCAGTCTGGGCAGCCTTAAAGCACCAAATCATGAACGCTTCGCGCCCGTCACAGTCCAGCACCCTATTGGAGCCATCCCGAACAAAATCGCCTGTCTCAGGGTTCCACTTCATGCTGCGGTGGTACTCTTTATCGAGCTGCTCTTCCTCGTTGATGATCTCCGGCACTTCAAAGGTCTGGTATAACTTTTGAGCCATTGTGCCCACCTCCTTTACGAGCTGACCACAATATCAATGACAACGGCTTCGTTCTGCACCCATGCCACGAGAACACGGTCACCCGGTTTCAGGCTCCGCATCTTCTCAGGTACGAGAACGTGGTGCTGATGGGCACCTTCAGAGCCACCACCTCCAGCGCTGCTCTGCGGCGGGTCTGGAGGGTCAGGCTGGCCGGAAGCGGGGGTGCCGATAGTTCCCTTCACAGGCCCATGAACGCTATTCAGCACAAAGGTTTTGTGGTCGTGTTCGCCGCTGCCGGGGCTGCCAATATTCTGCGTCTTGGCAAGGATGTCCCCAACCTTCCCGTAGGTCAAGCTCCGCAAAACGTGGTACTCGCCCTTCGGGATGGGTATGGGGAACGTATTCGTCAGCAGGCTCTCGTCATCCTTGATTTCGCCAAAGTCCAGAACAAGAGAGCTTTCGCCCTCCATCTGCTTTCCGATTCGCTTTGCAATGGTCTGCCCCAGCCGGTTTGTACCGGGGCTGGAATCCATATCCATAGGCGTTCACCTCCTAATCGAACGTGCCTTCATCCACCCATCCGTATACGTTGCTGGAGCTATCCACATGGATGAGGTGCCACGGGTGCGCCCCTCCATTCTTTGCGCAGGACGGGTCTTTGGTGATTTTCGCCTTTCCAGCAGTAGCTTTGTAGCCCTTCGCATCGGCATAGCTGCTGACGTAGTGGGTGCCGCCGTGAAAATTCACAATGTCACCCACGGAATGCTTGCCCCCAGAATCGCCGCCATCATCAGGAGCCTTCAGGAGGTCAAGCGTCATGGTCAGGCTTTCCGCATTATGCACAACGCCGCGCACATAATAGCTGCCCTGCGATGTGCCGGCTTTCAGACAGACGAGATGCCCTTTCCGCAGCCATGGAATGTCCGGCGTGTTGACGGATACTTCCTCAACGACCTTGCCGTCCTCATCAAGAATGGCCTGTGCCGCAGATTTAGCATCGGCCAGCTTTTCGTCTGAGCCTCGGCGGTAGATACGCTGTCGGGTTCCATACTGGGTAAGGCCATCCAGAGTTGCCTCGACTTTACTTTGGCCGCTCTTATTCTCTTGGCCAACGACCTTGACCTTCGTTACAAGGTCTTCGGTGCTGAGGCTGTTGCTGACGGAGATGGTGTTGTCAAGCTTGAAAACGTAGACATCATCATTGCCGCCAAGTGGAACAATTTCGGCCTTGCCCTTCGTGGCCCGGATAACGCACTTCTCGCCGCCCTTCTTTACGGCATCATCCAGCAGCTCCAGCATGATATCCGAAAGATACTTGTTTTTGAAGGTCAGCTTTCCGTGAGTAGCATTCGGCCCCTTATACTGCCCAAGGGTGACACCCCATTCGTCCAGAATCTTTTGGATTGCAGACTGTGTGCCGGTGCCATCAGGCAAATACACATTATCCTGACTCTTTTGCAGCTTGTACAGCTCATCATAGCAGATGCAGGACAGGTCAGATGCAGAGTTTCGGTCTTGCGGGTTCCACTTCTCCACAAAACCACGGGCCACCTCGCCATTGAAGGAACCGCCATCACTGGCAGTCACCACGATAAGGCTCCCCAGCTTCACAACGCTGGAGAGCTGGCCTTTCGATGTGGTATCATTCCGGGCCTTGAAGGTCAGCCGCATGGAGATTTCCTTGTTGGCTTCTTCCCAGCCCAGAGCTTCGATATAGTTTTTGATGTTGTACTGCGTTCCATCATCACCGACAACGGAAACGCTGTACTTCAGCTTTGCAACATCGACCATGGGCAGCCTCCTACGGAATAATCAGGGAGGCTCCCGGGTAAATCCACTTGCCACTGTCGCTGCTCTTTTTGCCGTGCTTTTTAGCAGCAGCCTCGATAGTGTCCTTATTGGCATCGTAGATTTTCTTCCACTTGGAGCCATCCCCGTACTGCTTCTGGGCAATCTTCCAGAGGCTGTCTCCGCTGCTCACGGTATAGCTCTGGCCGGAACCAGTGCTTGCAGCAGCAAGGTCAGTGCGCGGGTTGGTTTTCTTCACATAAGAATCGGTGTTCAGCTCATCCGTTGTGTAGATTTCAAGAGGTTTTTTCTGTGCAAAAGAGATGTCGTACTTCAGGTTCCCGAACGCGCCATACCCGGTTGTGTGGAAAGAAGATATAGTAACGTCAATATTCAGCCAAATATCAGTGATGATAAGGGTCAGAACAGTTTCGTTATCTACATACTCCTCGATGATGCTGCGAGCAGCAGCAGGGAGCGTCCAGAACATCCTGTTTACGATGGTTTCATTCCGGCGCGGGAATCCAAAAAATTCCCCGCTCCAAGAAACCTCCGTGACATCAGTTCCACGCGGCACCTTCACAGTACCGCGGGAAATGGTGTCGAATGTCTGGTATTTTGCTCCATACTTCACCTCGACCTGTTCAGGCAGAGGGGTGAAGAAAAACGGCGTACCGCCTCCTGCGGGAATCAGGCAAATCATGCGCTCACCCCCTTCAGCGGCATATTAGAGAACACCTCATCGAGCTTTGTTGCAAGCTCGCCGCCGATCTCGTCTGCCATCTCTTTCATGTGCCGCCGGATGACGGCCATAATTTCGTCTTCGGACTTCTCGCCGCCGGTGATGTTGAACTCAGGGTTTACGTCAACCTTAACCGTAACTTCGGGTCGCACGGTCACATTCTGGGAGGTAGAGGCCACGTTCTGAGAGCTGGAGCTTGTGGATGCGGTGGAATCATCCTCAGAGAACAGATTGGAGGCCACAGGAGCCTCGTTTACAGTCTGAGACAGATAATCTACCGTGTCGGAGGAAAGCTCATTGTGGCGGCTCGTGTGGCCGTCATAATAGCTGTCCATATAGTTTCTGGTCACCGGGCTTGTGTAGCTGCTGGAACCAGAGCCAACCAGACCACCATTTGCGTGGGCAGTCACGCCGAGGATTTCTCCGGCTTGCTGGTACAGCTCAACAGCCCGCTCGCGCCTTGCGGGAACGAGCGGAATAATCATCTCAGGGCCTTCCTCACCGACCCACGACAGCTCGCGGCCATTCACCATGCCGCCGGTTGCGTGGCCGCCGATGCTCATGCCATGATAGCCAGCAGCATACGGGGTGACAGTCTTGCCAGTCACCGGGCTTGTGTAGCTGCTGGAACCAGAGGAAGAGGGGGCAACGACACTGTTCATGGAGGAGTGAAGATTGAACTGGGTGTAGACATCTTTTTTGAACTTGGTAGCAGAAACAGCATCCAGCTCATCGTCTACTGCGTCCCGGGCCGCTTCTCCCAGACCGCTGCCGCGGATGGAATCAGCAAACGAAGCAGGCATAGAGTCCGCAACAGCCTTCAGCCGCTCCACGAGGGCTGCCTGCGTTTCGGCATCCATGCCGTTCAGGTCGAACCACTCCACAACATCAGAGTTCGTCCAGTCTGCCACGTTGGGCTTTTCCTTCAAGGCCGCGTCCATAGCCTGCTGCAGCTTCTCGGAGGTCGTGCCTTTCAGGTCGGGCAAGATGCCGTCCAGAGCAGAGCTGTAAGCCTCAGCAATAGAATCGAGCTGGAAGGATTCAACGCGCACTTGGAGGTCGGACACCTGTGCGTGATAGCTATCAGTAAGAGCCTGCAACTGGCGGTTATATTCGGCTTGGTCGATGTCTCCACGGTCAAGCTGGAGCCGAAGGTTGGTCACGTTCACTTCCAGAGCTTCATCGTACTGGTCGGTCATGCTGCTGACCGTGTTCTTCAGTTCCTCTTGCAGGCTTGCAAAGGATTCAGCATCCAGAGCAGCCCCACCGTATTTGATTTTCAGGGTATCAAACTTGGCATTTTCCTGCGCCGTGCTCACCTGATTGGTAATATCCTGAATCTGCTGCTGCAAGCTCAGGATTTCACTATCGCTGTCCAGCTTCAGAACGCCACCGTTCAGCTTAATATTGGCATCTATGGCGGTGTTGAGCTTTTCCTTCAACCCATCCAGCTGGGCATCAATGGCAGAATAGGTGGCATCCAGACCGTCCGTGTTGGCATCTTCGCCCATAATGAGCTTGAAGGCCGCACTTGCCTCGTAATGCTTGTTTTCGAGGTAAGTTGCAGTGCTGGACAACATCTGGTCAATGCTGGAGCGGTACTCCTTCACATCCGCTTCGGTCACATGGGTGCCGAGGCTCATCTTCCAGTTCTCTTTTTCCAAGCTGCTAAAGGTGGACTTTACGGAGGAAAGAGAACTTTCGACATCTTGCACAGCGGTGGAGAAGTTGTTAAACCTCGTCTCTGCGCCGTCAAAAGCAATGGAGGAGGCGGCCTCCTTGATTTCAGTCAGGGAGAGGTGCAGGCTGCCAAAGTGCTCGATAAGGTCATCAGACACGGCCCTCTGGAGCATGGTATTGAACTCCTCGGTGGTCACAGTTGTGTCCTTCAGGGCCTCGGTCAAAGACTTGGTTTTGAAGTTCACGCTATCGGTGGAAGAACCGGTGATCTCATAGACCTTCTGGAGCTTCTCGTTGGTCAGGGCCTCAGCTTCCGCGCTCTCCTGATACTCCTTTTTGACGCGCTTGCCCTCTACATACCCGGTCAGGCCGCCAATACCAGCACCAACAAGGCCGCCGACAACGGTACCCACACCGGGAATAAAAGAGCCGAGCATGGCACCGGCAGCCGCACCAGTGGCCACGCCGCCAGCTTTCCATGCGGCAGACTGCCCATAGGCGGCCTGCTTTTCCTTATCGCTGGACTTCATAGCAGTGTAGGCGTCGATGCCAGCACTGATAAGGGTTGCGCCAGCAGTAACGGCACCGGCAACAGCTCCAGCACCTTCCAAAGCGGCCATGCCACCAGACATGGCACCAGAGGTGCTGCCGAAGTACAGACCAGCCTTGCTGCCGCCGCCCACAGCATAGCCAACATTTGCAAGGCCGCCCAGAATGCCAGTGCCAGCGACCATAGCGTTGCCGGTAGACCCAGCGACTGTTCCGGCCAGAGACGCGCCGCCAAGGGAAGCCTGTGCGCCAAAAACGCCCTTTCCGATAGTCCAGACATCTTTGCCAACACCCACAGCAGGCATTGCAGCTTTCGCGATAATAGCAGCAGACACAACAGAGCCGAGGTCTGCACTCTTGCCTCCCGGCAGCAGCTTTCCAGCACTGGAGAACAGGTTGCCAATGCCAGACAGCAGGCCGTCTTTGATGGTGTCAAAATCGAAGCCATCGGCAAAGCCTTGAGCAAAAGCCTTGCCCACAGATGCGCCCTCGTTGACGGAATCGGATACATCAATGCCCAGCAGCATCATCAGCCCAGCACCGATGCCAGAGCCAATGCCGCGGCCAACATCTCCGGCAATATTGGAGACCATAGACTTGCCGGTGTTCTTCCACCATTCGCTGAAAGGCTCAGCAACGATTTCGTCCCACGCCAACTTTACACGCCCGCCAAAATCGGCATTCTGCCACTCATCGGACGCGGTCAGGTCACGCATCTTTGCCTGCATGACATCGTATTTGCGGTCAACGAAGTCCATAAAGTCACTCAGGGCAGCTTCGATGTCAGGCATGGCGGCTGTCAGGCCGTCAGCCACGGAACGGACATAGGGGTTTAGCCTATCGCCGAACTTGATCTTCACGCCATCCACAGCAGACTGCAACAGAGTGATAGAACCGCCTAGATTATCGAGCTGGGTGTTGGCCATCTTTTCGGTAGCTCCAGAGGAGTTTTCAATGGCGGCGGCCAGCTTGTTATAATCATCAGTGGAGGCGTTGATGATAGCCAGCATACCGGCCATTGCCTCTTTGCCGAAGATGGTAGATGCAGCCGCGGTCTGCTCAGTTTCGGACAGACCGCCCAGCTGGGTGCGCAGCATATCCAGCACCTCACGGAAGGTTTTCATTTCACCATTCCGCTTGGTCAGGGAGATGCCGTACTTGTCCATAGCACCCTGCATTTTATCCGTAGGGGCCGCCATGTTTGCGATGGAGGTTTTCAGGGACGTGCCAGCCATGGAACCCTTGATGGACGCATTCGCCATCAAGCCCAGAGCGAGTGAGACATCCTCAACGGAATACTTCATGGCACCAGCAACAGGAGCCACATACTTGAAAGATTCGCCAAGCATGGAAACATTCGTGTTCGCGTTCGCGCTGGCCTGTGCCAGAACGTCAGCAAAATGCCCAGAGTCTGAAGCCTTCAGGCCGAAGGCGGTCAGGGCATCCGTCACGATGTCGGAGGTCGTGCCAAGGTCTTCTTTTGCAGCAGCGGCCAGCTGCATAATGCCGGTGATACCGTCCAGCATATCCTCCGTTTTCCAACCGGCCATGGCCATATAATTCATGGCCTCCGCAGAATCGGAAGCAGTGAATTTGGTGGTCGCACCCATCTCTTCAGCCTTTTTGGTCAGCTGCTCCAGCTCACCGTCATCAGCTCCGCTCGTGGCCTGCACTTGCGACATGGCCGCTTCAAAGTCTTTTTGGGTGTTGATGGTATCGGTCAGCCCCAAACTTACCCCGAAAAAAGCCCCCGCTTGAAGCAGGGGGTTTTTTAGCAGATTCAGCAAGGTTCTAACCGGCGTGGTGGCGAAGTCCAGAGCTTTCAGGGTGAAGCTCCACGTCTTGCCTGCCAGGGATTTTACGCCGCCACCGATTGTATCAAGAACAGGAGAGATGTTCTCTTTGGCCTCCAGATAAATCTGGTACTTTTCCTTGGCCCACTTTGCGAGGTTCTGCTGGGTTTTGTTGGCCTGCTCATCAAATTTCGAGACGTATTCGCGGCTCCTATCAACGGACTGGCCAGCTTTATCAGCAGCATCTCCCAGCTTCCCCAGCTTTTTGGTAGCATTGGACACACCGGGGTCGGTTTTGTCAACGGTTTCAATAGGGATTTCGATTCGGATTGTTTCAGCCATTTTCGTCCCCTCCCTTCTGCATGGATTCAATGGCTACCCGCATGGAGGCAAGCATAAAAGCCTGCACTCCGGGCGGCTTCAGGTAGAATTCGTCAGGGGTTATGCCGGTGCGCTGGAAGATGTGATGCAGCAGGCACAGCTTCCCGCCGGACTGTATCAGTTTTTTGCAACTTCCTCCAAATCAGACTCGTAGCCGCTCAGCTTGTCGATGGCATCGATGACGCGGTCTTTCTCGCCAGCCTTCAGACAGTAGTCGATGACATCCAGAGGCCCCATAATCTGGAGACCCTGTGCAAGCAGAGCATTCCAGATGGCCTTGTTGCCCCACAGCTTCTTGCGGTCATCTTCGGTGGTTGCCTGATAGATGATCTCAGAACGGTACTTCACGCTGTAGGTGGTTTCAGGCAGCTTCATACCCAGCTGCCTGCTGCGGACATACTTGGTGTGCTTCTCCTTGCAGTCGTTATATTCAGTGGCAGTCAGAGGGTGGATGTTAAAAGCAAAGAGCAGCTTGCCAGAGCGGACAATCTCAATGCGCTGGGTTTCGTTTGCAAAACCAGCGGCACCAATCAGGCCCTGAATAAAGTTCTCCTCATTGGCCTTGACAACGCTCTTGGCCTCATCCTCGGTGTACTCGGTATCATCGACCTCAGGCACAGCAGCTTCGGAAGTATCAGTCATAAGGGAAACGCCTTTCTTAAAATCAGCCATCGTAAATGTCTCCTTGTCATAATATAAAAATAAACATGAGGGGAAGCTCATTGCCTCCCCTCATGCGGGTTACGGAACGGGTATCAGGTTATGCAGCCTTACGCGGCCAGCAGGCTTGCCAGCTTCGGGGGCTTGTTGACGAAGCAGTTGAACTGCCGCTTGATGGTATCGCCCACGGTGTAGTTCTGGATGTCGATATCGCCATCAGGCAGAACGTCACGGTACATGACGCGCTCCTCATCGCCATCGCGGCCACCCAGAGCACCCTGAATGTTCCAGCGGGGAGATTCGCCGATTTCCATGGCCGCCATCACATCGGTGAAGAACTCCTCACTCATAATGGTGATGGCAGAGAAGCTCAGGGTGACGGTATAGCTACCGGGGGTAGCGTGTTCCTGCATATCGCCCAGCACCTTGTACTTGGAGTTGGCGAAGTTCACAGTGGACTTGAAGTTTTCGATATACGCCACCATCACGCCGTTCTCGTTATAGACAGAAGCGTCCTTGCCAGAACGGGTGCGGCGGGAATCGCTCGCAGAAGAAGTGTTACGCATTTAGATTTCCTCCTCTCACTCGCTGTCCGTGGTTGCGAAACGGAACAGGAAGTTGGTGTAGATGTGCTCGGCAGAATCCTTGTCGATAACATCAATCTGGAACCATGCGCTGTCACCGTTGGGGATATACGCAGGGTTCAGAGCAACGGTGCCAGAAACCAGCTTGCTCTCGGCCACCATCTCATCGACAATGGTCTGCAGGGCACTGATAATGGCAGCACGGCCAGCATTATCATTGTCAACCTTGCCAACCATGTTGTCGTTGGTGGTATTGCAGCGGCGAATCAGCTCGTAGCGGGTCTTGGTGCGGCGAATCTTCTTCCATCCCTCGTCACGGTCAGCAGGCGGGGTGACAAGGGTGTTGATTGCGCTGTCAATCCAGACCTGACCGGACTTGTTCATGCTCAGCACGATGCAGCCCTTCTTCTCGGCCTTAATGATCTGAGTGTTGGACAGAGGCTCGCCCAGACCAGAGAAGCCGTTGATAACGGTATGGGTCAGGGAGGAGCTTGCGGAAGTCGCGCCGATCAGACCGGCCAGCCGGGCAGCAGTCTGATAGCCGTCCAGCATGGTATCACCATACTGTGCGGAGGCGTTCAGAACGTACATCATGCGCTCGTCATTGAAAGCAGCGGCATGGGTCATGCGGTCATCAAGAGCAGTGCCCTTTTTCTCGGCAACAACCGCAGTCATCAGGCTGCCGACATCCATCATGCGGGACATGAAGGACTGCACCAGCAGATGCACGGCGTTGTCCTCAGTGTCCACGCACAGGGTATTGATCTCGAAAGGCTCCACCAGCTCCAGAGCATCAGAATACGCACCGTTGTTGACGGTGGGATTCGTGCCAGCCGTAAACAGGGTCTGAGATACATCTGCCAGCTCCTTGGCGGTCTGGCCGGTCTTGGCAGTGGCGATGAAGTTCTTGGAAGCAGCAAAGGCCTCGACCAGTGCGCCAGCCTCGCCAGCACCGGCCTCAAACTCCACCTTCTCCACCTGTTTGGTGCCGGAATAGATGATGCACTCCTTGACGCTCTCATCAGCCAGCGTCTTGCGGACGGTGCAGGTCAGGGGCTTTGCACCGGGGTATTTCGCGGTCAGGGTAACGGCAGCAGCAGGGCTTTCGCCGCTACTCTTCAGGTCGATGGTTGCGGCAGTGCCGCCAGTGCCAACGCGAACCGCAACGATGGTCTTTGCGCCACCAGCCACAGCCTGAGCAATGGCATCAGTAGTCAGAGCATCGCCAAAGGTGTCCGTATAGTCCTCATCAGAGGACAGCTCAACGGCAGCACCGAGAGGGCCAAAGTCTGCGCGAAACAGAACGGCGGTCACGCCGCTCACTGCACCAGCCGTATCGCCGGTGCCAGTCTTGCCGATGTGGTAATACGCACCGGGGCGAACCTTCTTCTCGCCGGGGGTATAGCTTCCAGCCATATTATTTGACCTCCTTGCTCATAAAGGCTGCCACGATCTCCTTTGCCTTGGAGAGAGGGCAGCTCTTGATATTTGCGGACTTCATGGCAGCTTCAACGCACTCTTTCCGTGCGCCAAACAGTGCCATGGAATTCGCTGCGAACTCGCTGACGGTGTACTCGGCCTCAGCAGGGGCCTGCACAGTGTCAGTAGCAGCGTTTTTCGTTGCCATAGGTCATACCTCCTAGTAATTGATATTGGGGTGTCTAAGTGGGTAGCCGACCGCCTTGTAGCGGAGCAGACCATATCGCCCGGTGACGAAAATCTGTCCGTCCTTCAGGTAGTCGGATTTGAGGTTCGCAGTCAACCTCTCCATGAACATCGGGGAATCATCCAGCATGGTGACTTCGCCATCGAGGGAGAGACTGTTGAGGACAGCTGCGGCCATCTTCAGGCGGGTGGCCCCGTCAGGACACAGCAGGGAGATGGCAATCTTCCCGTTCATCCAGACAACCGTGTTGGTTTCCTCCAGCTTCTCGATTTCGGTAAGGCGGCAGTAAAAAACCGGGGCTTCTTTGGAAGCCTCGGTTTCATCTGCCATCTTATCAATTCCCACCACGATGCTGTCCGGGTACAGGTCTTTGATATACCGAGCCATCGCCATGATGGGGTCAGGGTCAGTCGTTTCCTGCTGGGGGTACTCCATGATGTCGAAGCGGATTTCAGAGCCAATGAGAAGTTCGTTCTTCTCTTCGGTCATCGAGAAGCCCTCAGTCCGCGCCCACGCAAAGGCGTACAGAGTGCCGTTGTCATCCTTGAGCAGGACATCTTTCAGGGCCTTCTTGACAGCCGGTTCGATAAGCTCAGGCACCGCCTCAGAATCGTTCCGGCAAATCAGGGCCACAGAAAGAGTGCCAGCACTCTTGCGCTCCCCATCGGCCTGCATATCAAAATTGAACACAGCCCGCGGGTACTGCGTGGCGTGGCCCCATCCGGATTCCCGGTCTCCCGGTGCTTCAGGAGTGAAGATAGCAGGCTGCCCGGCGTACCGTGTAAGGTATTTGGTGAGGTTTTTGGCCTCAGACAGCCGCTTGTAAATCAGCTCTTCAAGATTCATTATTTGACCTCCGCAGCTTTCAGTTCGTTCACCTCGGACAGGTCAGCAGACCAGCGAACGTCCCACTCGCCGCGCTCCACCTCGGAAACAGGGATGGCAAAGTGGTTGATGACATTCCCAATGCCGGGGTGGAACATAGCAATGATGGTGGTATCAGTTACAGCAGTAACGACACCGGTGCGGCCCTTCTCCCAAGAGACGTGTTTCGCATAGAGGGCGTAGCCCATCTTTACGGCCTCAGTATCGAACCGGGCGTGGGTTTCCTTAACGATAAGCTCCATTGGCTTCCTCCGTATCACTCATATTTCTCGCTGTAAATCCGCTTTATCTCAGGGGCGGCCTTGTCCACAATTTCCTGCTGGAATGGGCGGGCCGCCATGTGGCGAGTGCCATTTTCGAGATATACAGAATACTTCTCCTGACTTTCCAGAACGGCAGAAACGCGGATGCCAGAACCAGAAGAGGCACTTTCGACAGTGCCGTTCCAGTTCATTCGCAGCATACCAGTCCGGCGGGCAGGAGGTTCACCGGGGGCAGATGCCGTATACCGAGCCTTGCTGTGAGGCTTGCGATATACACGGCCAGAACGCTGACCTCTCAGCACTTCCAGCTCAGCATTACGGAGGGCATTCGTGGCACGGACACCCCTTGAGGCCACTTCCTGATTGAGCTTCTGCACCGTTTCGTCAACGGCAATCTTCAGCTTGCCGGGAGCTTTCTTCGGGGCGGTCATTTTACGTCCGTCCTTTCCTCTGCATAGTAGATGGTGGCTATGCCAAGAGAACAGGCTGGGTCAATATCCACGATGTAGAAAAGCCTGTCACCAAGGATGAGCCTGTCCGTCCTCTCGGCCTGCTGGCCACCGCTCTGCACAATGATGTGAGTAACAATATGGTCAGCAGTTCCATGCGCCCTGTCGGCCTCCGTAGCCGTTGTCAGGAAGCCTTTCAGGAACTCCGTTCCGTCCCCGTCATACTGCACAGTCGGGCGACCATTTTTCAAGCCGCCCTTACCGCGCTCTATGACAAAGGATTTCGGGAGGTTTCCGGGCCTCAGGTACATAAACCGTGCGTTAATCATGGTGTCTGTGCCTCCAGACGTTCCCGGTGCGGTCATTCTCCATCATGCCGGTGTAGAAGTACGGCGGCTTCTTGCAGCAGTCAGGCGGCTGCGGAACGGACGCTGCGCCCAGAGACACCTCTTTTTTGAGGTCTTTGTACATCTCTTTCCAGAGCTTCGCTCGCTCTTGGAGGTACAACGTCAGCGGGCCGGTCTTGGTGTCCACCTCATAACTGAAACGGTGCGCCAGACTTTCCAGCAGCATCAGTTTGGCCCTTTTCCACGATTTCGGGTAAGCAGAGATGGCGGCCTCAATTTCCTCATCGGTCAGGGCCGTGGTGTCAGGGCCTCCCTCTGTGGCGGTATCGCCCAGCTCAAACCGCATCCTGTCCTTGCCATACTCAGCAATGGCAGAGGGGTCGTAATTGTAGCTTTTTGCCATACAGTGCGCTCCTTGTCAGCTCATCATGCCTTGTCAGGCGGGTGGGAGGCCGCAGAGCCGCCATTTGCATCTTCAGAGGGATGCAGGGCAGCCGCGCGAGCCTTTGCCGCTGCGCGGACGCTTTTGCGGCTGTCCGTGGCGTGGATAAGGATAAGAACATTCTCGTCCTCAACATCCTGCACCATGGCAGCAGCCTCGTCAGCCGTGGACTGCTGGAGGGCAAAAATAAAGGCCGCACCATCCGCAGGGATGGGAACAGCCAAATCATCATCGCCCTTGATGGGGACATAGAGCACACTGCCGGAGTTTTCCCCGGCGGGTGCAGCAGCTCCAGCAGCAGGCTCATCGGTCTGCTCCACGATATAGCCGCAGGAAGTCAGAGAGCGCACACGGGAGGGCAGCACAGCACCATCAGGGATTGCATCGCCGGGCTGGTAGGTTACACCACCCAGAGAAAGAGCTTTCCGGCAGATATAGCTCATGTCGGCACCTCCGTTACACGCACTTGGACAGATAGCAGGCAAGGTCGTCAGAGGTCTTGCGCATATCAGTAGACAGCAGGCCCTCGACAAACTCAGCATGGGTTGCGGGGTCGCCCTCGAAAGTGCTGATGGCCATGTAGTTGCCATTGCCCAGCATATCCCAAGTGAAGGTGTAGCCTGCGGAAGGCTCATCCAGCTGCGGGTGGTCGGTGACATAGCACATCAGTGCACCATCGCTCTCGCAGATGAAGTCCATATCATCAGGCTGGCCCTCATCGGCCTTGTTGTGGGTGGCCATCAGGACATGGACCTCATTGAAGCCCAGCAGCTGCGCCAGCACATTCTCGTTGACGGTAGCAGGGTTCGGAGTGGAGCCGCCGTACTTCACGCGCTCCAGAATGTCGGGGTGAGCCTTCAGGCCCAGATACGTATCGTAGCCGAGGCACAGCTTGTTCGGGGTGCGGCGGCCAGCCAGACGGATCTCGCGCTTGCGCTCATCAAAGAAGTGCACCGGGTCGAAGTTGGCATCGGTGAACTTCAGGAACTGCTTTGCACCGGGGACGCCAGAGGAAATGCCAGTGAACTCATTGTCCCACACGCCGGTCTTGAAGAAGTTCTCAGCAAACAGGAGGTCGAGGTGCAGCAGCATCTGCTCGTTGACAAAGCGGGTGCTGGAGCGGCGCGGGTCGATAGAGGCGGGAGCACCAGAGCGGGAGTAGTCCAGTGCGCCGATCTCATCCACGCCCACCAGAATCTGATCGACCTCGCACTTGTAGGTCTTATCAGTGTGGCCGCGCTTGGCAGGCTGCACCTTGCCAAAGGCAGGCTTGCGCTGCACATTGTCGCGGGAGATGTCACCCTTCAGGAACTCGTAGTAGAAGCCAGTAGTGGTGCTCACAGGGCACATCGGGAAAATCTTGGTTGCAACGTAGTCTTTGGGGTCGGCAAAGGCTGCCATGCTCATGTTGGACAGGTAGCGGTTCGGCTTCCAGCCCTTTGCAATAGCAGCCATGATGCCGGCAGCATTGTTCATATTGTCTCTCATAAGGTTTTACCTCTCTTTCTCCGGTCAGGAAGCCTTGGGCTTGTAGCCGGACTTGGTGAGCTGAACAGAAACAACCGTGCCAGCAGCTGCGGCAGCAGACAGAGCAATGCCCACGATGAACTGGCCGTCAGTAGCCTTCACAGCCTTGCCAGCGGCATCCGTGGCCAGCTCATCACCGGCAGCAATAGTGCCGCCAGCAATCCACTTGCCAATGTCCTTGACCTGAATAGTCAGAGAACTGCCAGCATCAGCGGCAGCATCATTGGTAAACAGAGACAGGCCCAGCACATTTGCACCAGCGGTGGGCAGGGCCAGCTTGCCTTCGCTCAGGGCCAGAGCAATGCCCTGAACGCCTTCCATCTTCTCCTTCGCCTTGAAGGTCACGGTTGCGCTCTCATTGATGGTAGAGCCGATAAAAGTAACGTCTGCCATGTTTTAGCCCTCCTTCTCACACTCAGCACGCAGGGTGGGGTCGTTCACAAGAACTTCGTCCAGAGCCTGAGCCTTGGTGACGTTCTTGGACTTCATCAGCTCCACAGCCTTCGCCTCGGCGCGCGTCCAAGCATCAGGGGCAGAGCCGTTGCCACGCTTGCCGAGCTCAGTGAAGGCAGCAGAGGTGTTGGCCATGTTCACGGCCTCGTCCAGAACGGCCAGATAGTCGTTATAGGCAGTGCCGCCAGCGGCCTTCATGGACTTCAGGACAGGGAGAAGCTCATCTTCCTTCTTGCCAATGATGGCGTACTTCTTGGCGACCTCGCGCAGCTCACGGTCGAGAGAATCCTCGCGGAACTTGCGCAGGGAATCCAGCTCAGCCTGCATAGCAGGGTCAAGCTGGGCGTATGCAGGGGCCGCCGGAGCTGCCGGTGCAGCGGGAGTGGTCAGGCTCTTTGCCACATCAGGAGCAGGAGCAGCAGGGGCGGCAGGGGCCGCCGCGGGCGGGGTCTGGCCCTCATCAGAGCCGTAACGCTTCTCGATAGACTCGAAAAACGCCAGCTCGGCAGGGGTCATCTTGGACTTGTCGATTTTCATGGTATCGTCTCCTTCCGGCTCATCGCCGTTGTTTTTGGCCGCAGTGTCCTTTGATACGGGGGCATCCCCAGAGTGATTGTGCTTCTCAATCTGTTCGTTGATAGCATCCACAGCAGCCTTTGCAAGAGCAACGGTTGCATCATCCACAGGGATATTCTTCAGCACGACATTGGCCACCTTGCCAGCGGACCACTGCTCTGCAAAGTTCTTTGCGGCCGCATTGAACTCGTCAAGGCTTTCCAACATCGCGGTTTTGGTCGCATCCCCATCCAGCTCGTTATCGTTCAGGATGGAACAGATAGACTGATTGAGTGCAAAGCATACATCCCAGACCTCATCGCACACCCGGCGGTTTTTCATCTCGCCGTATGCCTCGGTAAACCCGACAGAGTTTTTCTGCACATCCTGCTCAGCACTTACCGGCTCCTGCGCCACTCCAAACATCTTCGCAAGGCCAGAAGAAAGCCGCTTGAAGAATCCAGTGCCCTCAGAGCTATCAGCTCCGGCACCGGGTTCAGCAGCGGCATCATCTTTCCGTTTGAATAGCTTGATAAAAGCGTCCGGGTTTGCGCCCTCATCTACAAAGTCAACATTCGTGACTTTCAGATGCTTCAGTTTTGTTGCCACGTTCATCCTCCTTTCTATCAGGGTGAATATAATTACAGCCGGGAGCTTTCACCCTCGGCTGGAATTATCATTGCTGTTCGACTTCCACGCGCTCAGCTTCTCCCTCAATGGAGAACATGGTGTACTCGCCGCTCTTGACCTTCTCCCACACATCTTTGTCGGTGACATGGAATCCAATCCACCAGCCAACGGGAAGGGTGCCAGGTTCGAGGCCCAGAGCCTTCTGTTTTTCTTCGGTAAAAACGCAGCTCTCCACCAGCACGGCAACATCTCCTCGCTCGTGCATCTCACCGCCTTCACGGTACAGCTCCACGAAACGGTAGGCAGCATTTTCGAGGTCTGCCGGGTCGATCATATCTTCCTGCCAGTCCTCAATCTGCTCGCCATCCACACGGATGGCCACGCTCGCCCAGCCAAAAGCCAGCATCCGTTCATCATCTCTTTTGGCGATGCGGAGGCCGTGCTTTTTCTTCACGCCGCCTTCAGCAGGGGGCGGCGTTGCCGCGATAAGGTCATTGAATGCAATCATCGGTGTCCTTTCTGCCAGTAGTCGGCTGGCTGTTCGACATATTCAACAGTACACCCGCAGCGAGGATGCGCCGGGGGCAGCATTTTCTGCCCGGCAAACAGGAGCCTGCCGGTATAGCTAAAGGAATCATCCATGCCGATTTCCATGCCGTCCAGAGCTTCGCAAGTTTCGCACACAGCGTCATCTCCAGATGTGCACCAAACCTTTATCATGGGGCCGAGAAGCCCGTCATGTTGTGCCTGCCGAATTCCAAGGTCTGCGCCTTGGTTGAAGGAAAAGGCAAGCTCAGTCTGCGCAATGGTGGCAGCTCTGTACTTGTGGGCCTTCTCAGCATACCGGGAGGCAGATTCGAGAGCTTTTGTCCGGGCGGCCTCAGCTTTCATTCGGGGGTGGTTGTCCTTGATGGAGGTCAGCACGGTTTCGTAATATCTCACAGTAGCGGCAGACTGCTGTGCAGTCAGACCGATACATGGGCGAATCAGGCGGGCCAGCTCATCAACGGTGTGCCCCTCGGTCATCTTCTGGGCCAGCAGAGCACGTATTGCTTCCCGCTGCACCTCAGAACTTCGGGTAACGAAAGAGGCTCCACGGCTGGCAATCCATTGCGCTGCGCCGGGGGCCTCAGTTTCAAAATAGAATTTATCAAGCTGCAGGAGGGCAGGCTGCGCCATGGCTCCAGCCGAAAGAGCTTTCATCCAGACAGCGGAAAACTCCTTGTCAACGAACGTGGAATAGTCCTGCGTGAACTCCATGAACACATCTTCGTCCAGCTCTCCCCTCAGGACAGCTTGCCGTATCTCTTTGTAAGAGAGGGCTTGCTTTTGGTCATCCCAGAGGCGGCAGAGCTTTTTGATGGGTTCGCCCTGCTCGTCAACGAGGTACTTTTCCAGCTTCTTCAGCACCGCGCTCTTTTTCTTGCTGCGCCGCGGGCGGGCCTTCCAGACCTCACCGGGATGCGGAATCCTTACCAGCATTCGCAACCCTCCCCAGACGCTTTTTTGCGGCCTCGATAGCCGCCTCGTCATCTTCCAGAGCATCGCTCTGCCCGGCGGCGGTCTTGGGCGGCTCAGGTTCAGGGTTGAGCCTGCGGCCATCCAGCAGCCTTGCCTCAGTAGGCACAGTATCGGTGGTGCGCTTGGGCAGCCCACCCGTCTGGCGTACAAACTCCTCCAGAGCTTCATCGGGGATAAGGACACCCACGCCCACCATATCTTTGATGTAGGTGGACAGCTCTTTGAGGTCAACGTCCTGAATGTCCCCGTGGGTCATCTTCGGATAGTCCGTGATGCCGGAGAACTTCTCGCCGTTGATGTCAATCAGGCCCGGAATACCGTGCGCGTTGAACTCTTCGCAGATGATGTCCAGATAAGCACCAATGGCCATTGCGAACAGGTTGGTCTTGTCGCTGCTCAAAGCAAAAGAGCCGACCTTTTCATGGCCCAGCTGGATAAAGTCAGCAAGGACAGTCTGGCTGATTTTGGTGTCATATCTCTCGATGATGGCGTTGGTATCAAACTGCCGGGAGCCGCCGGTGCTCATCAGCTCAAAGGAGTATCCGAAGGGCAGCACAACGCCCTCGCTCTCATCCCGGCGAACATTCTTCACCATGCCTTCCAGCCCGGTGCGCAGTTTTACCATATCGGGGTCATCAGTGTCCCAAGGGTTTATGCCTTCCGGGGTGGTGATGACAGGCAGACCGGCAAGGTCGCGCTCAATGCCGATGCCCTCTATCTCCTGAATACGCCGCTTAAAATACCAAGAGTGGTATGCGGTACGCAGGATAGAGCGGCCCTCAGGGTTGTCCTTGCGGCTCCGGGTGCGGAACAGCAGACACTTTTCGATGGGAATAGTAATCAGGCCAAAATCCGGCGGCGGCATCTGCGTCATGCCAGTGAGGTTGTCTTGGTCGTCATACTCCCACTGGTAAAGGGTTTCTTGGGAACGAATGGGCAGCTTGGCCCAGCCGATGAGACCATCAGAGAATTTGGAGTTGGTGCGCTTATCTTTCGTTCGGCCCATGCGCCGTTTATAGACGATCTCGTGCAAGCTCCAGCCATACGTGAGGAAAGACAGGATTTCGGAGATGGTGTCAGTCCACGTCATGTCCATATCTTCCATACAGCTCTGCACGAATTCAGCTGCCTCCCGGTCCTTTGCCGTGCTACCGCCCGGCTCCACATTCCAGCTGGCCTGCCGCACAAGCATCTCAACAGCAAAGAGGATTGCACCAACGGTTTCGTCATTGTTAGACATCTCGGTGAAAACCTCAGCACCTTTGCGGCCACGCAGCTCAGGCAAGAACTCTTCGTAGAAGATACCACCATATCTGCGCTGGCCAACACGGCCCAGCTCCTCAGAACCTTTGCTCATAGCGGTTCGCCTCCTTTCTCGTTATTTGTTTTTCCAGTAGCTGGCCTTCTGCAGCCCGCCGGAAGTAGGGGGCGCGGCAGCCACCGCGCTGCTCTCCAGCTCAGCAAAAGCGGAAGAGCCTGCATCGACCATATCTTTGAATTTGGATTCGGGGAAGCTCTCCAGCTCCGAGAAGTACATCTCGTTCCAGTCGGCCAGCAGGACATCGACATTGCCATGCTGCCACTGGGCGGCAAAGGGCTCGGCTCGAACTTCCTTGCTGCCAGATTCTGCAATGGTCTTGACGGGGAATCCGGCCAGCATCTTCACAAAGCTCTGGGCCTGTGCTTTACCAGCCTGTCCGGGGTCTTTCGGCAGCCTCTCCACAACACGCTTGTGAGTTTTCTTATCCATCTGGGCGGTCTGTTTGATGTGGGTGCGGACATCATCAGCAGACAACCGCTGGTTGGTGACGTTCGCCACAATATAGCGGCCATTACGCCGCTTGCCCAGCAGAACGCTGGCAGTATAGGCAGGCTCTCCGTTCTCGTCCTCAGCAGTGGCGGCCAAATCCCAGCCACGCGCCCATGCGATAACATCTTTCGGCAGCTCATCCAGCAGGGTGACCTGACTGCGCTTGAAGTAGAGGCCAGCTGCCGCCTTGATCTTCCAGTTGCCGTTGAGCAGTCTTTCTCGTTCAACTTCCAGCAGGGCATTCAGGTTGGCGATATATCCGGGGTCGCTCTCCATCAGCACTTTGTTGTCTTGCAGACGGGAGGCGATAAAGGTCACGCTTTTGCACTGCTCAGGGGTAACGCCGTGCTCTTTCTCCAGTTCTTCCACGCTCCCGGCGAAGTATATAGTGTCATTCAGAACGCACATATACCGCACCTGTCCGCTGCGCTCAGGGATGGGATAACCGGTATCTTGGTCAATCCACCAAGATATAAAATCGGCCACCCAGCTATCCGCATCGGGATTGCAGGTGGCTCGAACATAAGGCCGGATGCCGCAAGTAGAGCGGTTACGGCTCAGCATATAGAGGAACTGTTTGCGGCTGAAATGGGTCAACTCATCGAATCCAAGGTAGCAAATTTCTGTGCCCTGCCAGCCCTTCAGGTCATCATCGTTCGTGATGTGAGCGAAGTTCAGGCGGGCACCGCTTCCAAATGTCCAATGCAGCTTCGGGGTCATACCCGGCACCGCATCAGGCACAAGGTCGTAAATCTTATGGCTGGCATCCCAAAGGCCGCCCTGGGCTGTTATCTGGGTATAGGAGTGACGGAAGATAACGCCGCCGAATCCCTTTACGCCCCTGTTCCGCAGTCCCTCCAGAAGCAGAGCATACGTCTTGCCGCCTCCGGCAGCTCCTCCGTAAATAACAATATCGGCTTTCGAGGCCATGAACATGGTTTGCGGGCCAGCTTGCGGGCCGATGGTTGCCGCCTCTCTCTTATCCCGCCCATTGTCAGGGATGCAGATTGGCATATATTCCACAGTGAAGATTTTCTCATCTTCCTGCCCGGCGGCACCAGCTCCAACTTGGTCTGTCAGTTCTCCAAGCAGCCGAATTGATGCCGTATCTCCATCAAGAAGAGCTTTCTGCATCAATCGTGCCACAATAGCCGCGCTGTACGTCTGGTCATCTTTGGCAACGCCGTAGACTTCCAGACTTGCGCCCATAGTCTTTCCGACATGGGCATTCATAAGCTGTTGGGCCAGCTCTCTCATGTTTTTTCTGGCCCTTTTTGCTTCTCCAGAGGCGATGCCGGCTTTTCGCGCAGATTCAGACCTCTCCTCTGGCGTTTTTCTCGCGTTTACCTCATCAATAGGCATGAGGTTCTTTTCGTTGGCCACTTCACCACCTTCCTCTCATTTTCAGGGTGGAGAAGTCAGATGAAGCAGGCATCTTTCCGGCCAGCAAGCAGCATCTCGTGGACATACATATTCGGCCCGGTCATGCGGCAAGGAATGTCACACCCGGCCATATCGGTTGCGGCTCGGTTCTTCTTCTCCAAAATATCAGGGTCGAGAACGTGGCCGATGATCTGATACGGCTTGTGGCAGCAGTACATAACCTCACCGCGCTCATTCAGGGCGATTTGCGCCCACGATGCAGTGCAGGAATCTTCCTGACGGCCCAGCAGCTCCCACTTGAAATTGAGCACCACCCGGCTGTCGTTCGCTGCCAGCTCCTTCACCGCCTCCATCGTCCTTGCGGCCTGCTCCTTCGCCATATCCAGAGCGTAGGCTTTCCCGCCTGTGCTTTCGATGGGCCGGAATGCAATATAATCCACGAGAAGGTCGCAATTTGCCTCGTAGAAGCGCATAACGTCATCAGGAGATGTAACAACACACTGAATGCCCAAAGACGTTCTTGGGCTGTGCTGGCGTTTCCACACGGCGTAGTCCTGAATATTCTTCACGACAACAGCATACTTTCGCACACCGCGGCGGTGCTCGTAGCTATCTTCGTCCCATCCATCAAGGCTGACTTTCAGGTAGTCAGGTCTGGGCAGCCTCAGCACGTTGAAATTCGTGTTGATGCCATAATGCAGCCCCTTTTCGTCCATCCATTCGGTGATGCGGTCAAAATCAGGGGTGAGCGTAGGCTCTCCGCCTCCGGTCAAGATGAAGCCCTCCACGCCCATTTCCATCAGGCGGGTGGCATACTTGCGGAAGCCCTTGAAGCTCATAGCTCTTGCGCCGGGGTCAAGCTCCCATCTCCCGTATGTGCAATAGGGGCAGCGGTTATTGCAAAAGTTGTTCAGGAATATATCTGCCGTAATAGGCTTATGCTCTCCCACGATGCGGTCGAGGTGGGCGAACATCTTATTCCCGGCGATATTCTGCATCGTTCTTCTCCTTTCGATATTTCTGGTTCAGGATTTTCGGGACGCAGCAGTCCCAGTTTATCTGATGGTGGGTGCGCTGGTGGCTCCCTCCCATTTTCCCGATCTCCACACAAGACGGCATAGACATGACAGAGTAGAAAGATTTCGTGTACGTCCCGCTCTCCTTATACGCCTCAGTCATACCACCGGACAGGCTTTGTGTCTGGATCTGTGTTACCTGACAGCGCATAAATGTGAAAAACAGTACGCCGCGGCTACCAAGGGTGGTGTAGGTAGTAACATCTTCGTTCATCGTTCCACGGAACTCTACGGGCGTATCGGTCCTGCAAAACATACTGTTCATGCACTTCCGCTTCAAGCCCATCTTGTACCCGCCACCATTCACACCGCCTATCATATCGCCACCCTGTGCAAGGGCAACCATGGCAGCACCAGAGGCATCAAGAAACATAAGCATAGCTTCGAACAGGCCATCTAACTGCGGCCCGACCATGGATTTTCCCTTGAGCTTGGTTCCTTCCGGCCAGCGAATCAAGATGTCTTTGTAGTCATCATCCAGCATGAGGAAGTATTTCAGCCCCAGCTCTTTGGCGATTCTCCAGCTCTCGTTTCGGGCGTACAAGATGGCGCGATGCTCACAGATGTTGTCCATCGTGTCAGCTCTGGCCACCGCAGCAGCCTTATCGAACATGATGACGTTCTCGGCTCCAAACTTCTCCCGGTACAGCTCAGCAGTATCATCTTCGTTGTCGATGATGAAATAGACCTTCCCGGAATACTTCTGCCGCTTCAGGGTGTCTGCGGTCACTACATTGTCTGCCCTCCCGTGTGTCAGGATGAATACAGCAAAATCGTCACGCAGCATGGCTCATTCCTCCATCAGCTCAGACACCTTGCTGGAGAGTGCCACAAAGCCATTGCGAATGGCATCATCTTCGTCAATGATAACAAGGGCCGATTTTTCCATCAGTTCCTGCATCTCAGGGGAGGCGTGGGCATAATACTCAGCGATTTTCCGATAATTGAAAACCGTATGCCGGCCTGCGGCTCTCAGCAGAAAGCCTTTTTCATCAGGCCGCAGCTTGGATGCTTCGATCTCCGCAATAAGGTCATCCGTCTTTGCGGTATCATACAGAGCAGAGAGGTCAGGGCATTCGCCGGTCGGCTCATACTGCGGAATGGTAGTTTCTGTGGTATAAGGGTTATCGGCTACGCCTTCGCTCAGGTCTGCGGCTTCCAGAGCAAAGCCGAACTGCTCCATATCGATATTGGCAATGCCAGCTAATTCCTGCGCCAGCTTCTCGTCATCCCACAGGGCAAGCTCACCGGTCTTATTGTCTGCCAGCCGGAATGCATTGACCTGCTCTTCGCTCAGGTCATCTGCCACAACACAGGGCACAGTTTTGAGCTTCAGCTTCTTGGCGGCTTTGTAGCGGGTATGCCCTGCCACAATGACGTTGTTCTTATCCACAACGATGGGAACCTTGAAGCCAAACTCCTCGATGGAGGCGGCAACAGCATCCACAGCATCGTCATTCTGCCGGGGGTTGTTCTCATAGGGATGCAGCTCAGAAAGTTTCAGGCTTACGATGTCCACGGTCAGACCTCCCATATATTTAGTATTTTGGCAAAAATAAAACCCCGCCGTGTGGGCAGGGTCATTGATAATTTTGCGCTAATATGATACAATAAAGCCGTCCGGAGTAGAGTTTCCGGGCGGCTTTTTCGCTTTTCAGGCTCCCCGCTGCTGGCAGGCTTTCAGGGGAGCCTGATTTTTTTACACCTTGATTTTGCTATCGCGGATGATCTGTGCGGCTTCTTCAGGGGTCTTTGCAGTGGCCTCGATGAGCTTTGCCAGATTTTCCAGATACTGATTCAGTTCCGGGGTGGTCATTTCATCCATGTCCTCGCTTCCTTTCTGGATGAACCTTTTGCGGTTCCTCTCTACGCTACTATTATACTACTTTTTGTGTATTTTGTAAAGCGTTTTTAACGAAATTTTGGCGTATCCATGCACTTTTTAGACCGCATATTTGGCGCGGCAGAATAGAATCGAACTATCAACCGGCGGTTTTGGAGACCGCTGCTCTTCCAATTGAGCTACTGCCGTACAATGGCCGCCTTTCGGAATCGAACCTTCCGTGGCTACTCCCACGAACGCGCTCCACGTTGCGCTAGGGCGGCATCCGGTGACAATTTGTCACCAGTTCACTGCCATCACGCGCTCCGCTTGCGCTATGGCGGCATATAAAAAGCCGTTGGCTGGATTTGAACCAGCGCCACAGAGCATCAGCCTCCCGGATGACAGGGGCCTGAAGGAATCAGCTCTGCGTATCGTCAGTGTGACGCGGGTTAAATGCCCGCCGCTCTGCATTGAGCTACAACGGCATATAAACAGCCCGTTCCTGCGGTGGTCAGCTCAGGGACGGGCTGTTATTCTTGGACACACACGCGGGCGGCTGATAAGTACCGCCTTGGCGTTCCGGGGCCTCCGACTGGTAGAAAGCAAAAGTTTTGGAGGAATCCTAGAAAAGAAAGGTCTCGCCGTGTCAAAAGGAGAAAAGGAACCCAAGAGGTGCGCCGCGTATGGGTACCGCGGCAAGCTCCCGGTGGTTCATGGGGCCATGTGTCCACTTCGGCCTACGGGGTCGGCCGGTTCTGGTGCAGATGGGCGGAATCAAACCGCCACAACACGATGCCTGCTGCTGGTGCTGTCATTTCATGCATCCGCATATAAAGAGCCACCTACACAGCATTGGCCGTTTCAGTGGCGCAAGGAACACAATAAAGGGTAATGGGGAGGGCAGGCCAAACAGCTCGCGCAAGCCATCCAGCCCACCGGCCTTCATTATGTCCGGCGCGTTTCCGCATTGCGCGGGTGCGCTTATGTCATTTTAGCACAGCCTGCGTACCAGCGGCAACACGGCGGCACACCGATGGCACACCGGGAAGGCATAAAAATTAAAGCTCAGGTTTTGTGCATATTGAGCATTATGCACAGCTCTTTGAGATGTCGGGCCAAATCTCTGCCAGAGCTTCCAGCCCATGCCGGATGCTATCGCAGGCAGTAGACTGCGCAACGCCCAGCTCTATGGATACATCCAGATACGTTTTGAGCTTGAAGTTGCCCTGTGCATCTCTGGTTTCGCACTCGATGTAATACGCTCTCAGCGCATCAGCATCCCGCAGGCTGGAGCTGGTCTCAGCATAGACGATGCAGAACGTCCGGGAGATAGCCTCAACACGCAACTTGGTCAGCTCAGACATCATCCGGGACAGCTCCTGGCTTTCTCCATCCACCCTGCACACGGCATCCAGAATCTTGTCCCCATTTCCCGGTGACACGGGCATACCGCTAAAGCTCTGGGTGACTCTGGTAGCAGCATCCAGCTGCCTCTGCACTTTTTCCTTCTGGATGTTCACAGCCTCGGCCATATCGCGCAGCTTGCGGAACCACGCTCTAACCTCGGCCACTTCGGCCTGCTTCTCATCATCTCCAGCTTTCCACGCTCTGATCTTATCCATTTTGTTCCTCCCCGTTTTTGCTTGAAAAATAGCTTGAAAGAGCTTAACGGTAGCTTGAAGCGGTAAATCTATCCTTCAGCACCTCATACACAGTTTTGCGGGCTTTTTCGGCCTGCTTGTCCTTATCAGTGGCGAACTTGAACTCCATGGGCGCAGATTCCGGCGGTTTCTCAATGCTCGCGGCTTTCCCAAACGCCTGCTGGATACTCTCGGCCAGCTTGGTGCCCATATCGTCCAGCATCTCAGGGGTTCCGGCAGCAGTTATCTGAATCTCATAGTCTGGAACTCTGCGCTTGTCACATAAGATGCGCTCCAGCTTTTCCACCCGGCGTTCCAGCTGCCGGATGCGCTTGTTCTCTCTCTTGCTCATGGTTTCGGCTCCCTTCAAACGAACTCTTTCGGCGGCAGCTCATACTCTGCGCCGATTTTCTTCCACATGTGCAGGCAGTACGGATGGGTGTTGATGTTCGCACTCTTGGGCGGGTGGAACTGGATAACGCACTCATCTTCGCCCCAGAAGATGTCCTTGACCATGCACATTTCCTCCCATGTCGGGCAACGGTTGCTCAGGCTCACGCTAACGTGTTCCCAGCCGCCACCCCACGAGGCAATAATGGCCACAGCTGAAGCCCTATACCGCGGGTGGTGCAGATAGCCCATCAGACCATCAAAGCCCTCCTTGACAACCAACAGGCGAGGGCTGTTCTTCATTTCCTCAACGCTTTTCATTGTTCATGCCCTCCAGAAACAGCAGCACACCGGGTGCCGCAAAGCGGACACGATACGCCTTCAGGTCATCCTGCGTGACGTACTTCCTGCCGAACAGATTTTTCATATCGCTCCAGACCGGCCACGGAACTCTGTAATAGGCGTTTGCTCCAAAAGAGCAAAGGACAAAGGCCACACCACCAAGAAGCGTTGTGCGGCTCAGGCAGGCCGCCTGCGTGGATGATACGCGGTCAAGCCCCATCTTTCCGCTGTTCGTGTGCTTTGCTTCAAAGGTCACGGCTGTGCCACCGGCCAGAACGCCCTTGTAGTCAGGCTGGGCCTGCTTGGTATAGCAGGCAAGGAAGCGGCCAGAGCGGTCAGCTCCTCCCAGAGGCTTCATCGGCTCAGGGGTCTTTTCGATGTCCGCAATGCCATTGGTGCGGTAATACTCGCAGGCAGAATTGATGAGGCTCTCAAAGCCAGCACCTTCGGTGCGGCTCCGTGCCCCGGTCATGCTCCGGCGCATGGTAGCGGATGTAATAGGTTTACGCATCGCCATTGTCGTTGCCCTCCTCGGCTTCCATCTGCCGCTTCAGTTCAGCGGCATCCACAGTGACATATCGGGTGTGGCTGAGGATATTATCGGCCAGCACCTTGCTTTTTTCGTCCATCGAGTTTTCTAGGATGTTTGCAGCAGCCCTCATGCCGGCCACCACAAAGGGAAGGTCGGAGAAGTCAAACAGCTGAGCAAAGCCGCAAGCCTTGCCCACGATCTCCCCCATAGCCTCTGCCATAATGCGGCTGGCATCCGCATCTCGCCCGGCGGCGATGGCAAAGGCCATCTGCGAATTGTACGGAATCTTCGGTTTTTCGGTCATGTGTTTTAGTCCTCCCACAAAATAGCCTGCCCGCACTGCCCACAGAACGTGTTTTCGGCTTCGTCCTGATTGTGCAGATATTCACCAGAGCCGCAGTTCGGACAGCTCAGGATGCTCTTATCGCCATCTGGATGCGGGCTGCGCGGAATCCTCAGCAGCAGGGCATCGCGGCCCATCGAGCAGGCGTCCTCGACAGCGGCAAGGCTTTCATATCTCTCGCGGTGCCTCGGGTCAAGAATCCCGGCGGCACGTTCAACGGACATCTTCTCGCTCATCTTCCGGCCTCCAATACTCCACAAAGTAGACGTACCCCGTCTTGCCGCTGCGCTTCTCCTTGTTCCAGCTGACAGCGTAGCCATTCTGGGCCAGAATCGCGGTCAGGGTGCGGCGGTCATCCACGAGGTTGCAGTCGATTTTGAAATGCTGTGCCATGTGCTCACATCCTTTCTGCTTCTTCATCCCACTTGTCCATCATAGAATCAAGGGCCCGATGCTCCAGACAGCCTGCCAGCACGTTTAGGGCCCGGAACTCCTCTGCGTTCATCTTGCCAGTACGGTACTGGATGTAAATCTCCCGGCGAGCTGTGTCCAGAGCCTCCAGAACAGCATCACCATCTTCCCAGTCGGTCAGGGATTCCAGTGTGGCAAGCTGCTTGACAAAATCGGTTTTATCCATGTTTCCACCTCCTACTTGCATAAAACACGGCAGATTATTCAACTGCATTTGTATTTCAGTGCCGAAGAAAGCTCTCCGGCAGCTCCAGCCAGTCCCGGACATCGTCCTCGCTCTGTCCACCATCTGCAAAAACATCCAGCACATTGGGCACCAGCCGCCGCGCCATCTCCTCATCGTCCATGTCGCGGATGCAGTCAGCAACGGTGTTCTGGTCGCTCTCTCGGATGGTCAAGCTGAGCTTGACAGTAGAGCCATCCTGCCGTGTCCAAGAGCAGATAAGGCTCTGACCACCGACCTTCTCCAGCGCGGTCAGCATCGTATCACGACAGGTCGCAATGATCTTCTTGCTCTCGTTCACGTCCATGTTATCGCCACTCCTTCCCGGTGGCCTTATCCCTCAGAGGAATGCGGCCCAGAATCTCAAATCCTGCAAGGTCGGCCACCTGACGCAGCAGTGGCACGAGAATGCTGATTTGCAGCATGGTTGCGGCATCTTTCTGGCGTTCTTCCTTGCGGATGTTCTTCATGGCTGCGGTTGGGGTCGGGTCGGCGTAATGCTCAGCATTCCGGCCCATATCATTGTCACGGTTCATCAGGTCACGCTCCATTCTCCAGCAGGTCAAACAGGGTGGGCGCATCGCGCTCAGCATCCGCGCTCTCCAGATAGCCCACACCGTCCCGGAAATAGTCAGTGTTCAGCTCTACGCCTTTACCACGGCGGCCCAGCTTCACGGCCTCATAGGGCACAGTGAACAGCCCTGCAAAGGGGTCAGCTACCAGCTCGCCCTCGTTGGAGTACCGCTCAATCAGCCGCTGCACAATATCCAGCTGGAGCGGGCAAACATGGAGGTTCTGCCGCCGCTGGCTCTGGGAGGTATTCAGGGTGCGCATCCGCACGATGTCATCCCAGACCGTCATGTCCCAGCTTCCCGGGGCGACAACCATGAAGGTGGAAGGCAGCCGCCCGTCTTTATCCAGACTTTCGGCCAACTTGACGTGCTCATCGTAAGAATAGACGGTATCACGGCTGAATTTGCGGTAGACCGCCTGCAACTTCGAGGTGGGTATCTTCTCCAGTTCTTCCCGGGTAAAAGGCCGGTCACCACTGGAACGCCAGAAAGCATGGGCATCAATCTGCCACTGTGCGCGGGTGTACTCCTCTTTGGACTTCTTCACGGGGGTATCAGCATAGCCGCGGCTGCGGTCAGTAGGCAGCTTGCGGAAAAGTAAGATATATTCCGGGCATCCAACGCCCATTTTTGTGCCATCTTTGCACTGCTCAGTCCAGCCCAATCTGTACGTTTGATTGTTTTCCCTCACCACATCGGTGACCACAGTAATCATCCCAAAGTACACAAAACCATGTTTGCGGAAATGGGCAATGCAGTCAGCATGGAACGGCTCAATGGTAGGCGCGGCCAGCCCGGTGACATTGGCGAACTCCACGCGGTCTTTGACATGAATGGCAGCCACGCGGCCCGGCTTCAGAGTCCGCAGCAGCTCAGGGGTGAGGAAGTCCATCTGCTTGAAGAACTCATCATCGTTCGGGTTGTGTCCGAAGTCGTTGTAGCTGGGGCTGTACTCATAGTGGTTGCCGAACGGAATAGAGGTCACATATAGGTCGATGCTGTCTGTCGGCCAGCTCCGCACCTCTTCCACGCAGTCGTTGTTGATGGCCGTATAATTATTTCCCTTAACTTCCACACGCTCACATCCTATCGTTCGTTTCAGGGCCTCCAGAGCAAGGCTGCCGAGGCCGTATTCCTTGATGATCTCCTCCATCTTCTCACTCAGCTCGTCATACTGCCGCCACTTGCGCTGGAGGGCCAGCAGAACCTCCGTTTCAGTGTCCATATACAAGATGTCGATGATGACGGGGGCCTTCTGCAGGAAGCGGTAGATGCGGTGGATGGCTTGGATGAAGTCATTAAATTCATAGTCGATGCCCATGAAGATTGCCCGGTGGCAGAACCTTTGGAAATTGCATCCAGAGCCGGACAGGCTCTTTTTCGTGCCAAAGATGCGGGTGCGGCCCTGCGCAAAATCCATGACGCGCTGCTCGCGGGCCTCCAGCTCCATGCTGCCATAGATGTCCACCATCTCAGGCACAGCCTTTTTGAGGGCCTTGCGCTCATCTTCGAGGTCGTGCCAGACCACGAAATGCTCATCGGCGGGAGCTTCGGCAATGATGCGGGCCACCTCAGCAGCGCGGATGTCAATGCTATCGCGCTTTTCCTTGGCAGCATCAGACAGCCCCATCGCGGCATCGTGGCCGAGCTTCATCTGGCCGTCAGCCTCAAACTCCGCAGGGCGGTCAAGACTGGTGAGCTTGTGGTATTGGATGTCCATCGGGGGCAGGGCGTACCCTTCATCCGAAAAGCCAAGGTCGGAAGGTTTCTGGAGGAACAGCCCCCAGCTGGCGCACCAAATCCAGAACTCGCGCTCGCGGCCCGGATAAAGGGTCAGGTTGTTCGCCTTGGTGGAATCTCGCTTGAAAAAACGAGTAAGGGCCTGCCCGGTGTCCATAACCTCCAGAAATCCCGCGTAGTGAATCAGCTCTTTATACCGGTTCGGGGAAGGCGTGGCCGTGTTGGTCAATTTATACTTGACCCCCTTGAACTTCAGCATAAAACTCTGGTACGTCTTGGAGCCGAAGCTGCGCAGGGTGGCCGCTTCATCCAGAGAAACCGCAGTAAAGCGGTGCGGGTCAATATCACCATCTCGGACGCGCTCATAGTTCGTCAGGACAATGGGTGCGCCACTGGCCTCCACCTCTGCCATCGTGCGGCAGTAGGGAGGTTCGGCCATCCCAAGCAGATTCACAGCATCTGCCTTGAACTCAGGTAGCACGTTCAGGGGCATCACGATGAGAACCTGTCCACCCTCATGCTTCTGCAGGAGGCGGCACCATTCGAGCTGCATACCAGTCTTGCCAAGGCCAAACCGGGCAAAGATACCCCGGCGGCCCCCACGCAGTGCCCACAGGACACTGACGCGCTGGTGGTCTTTCAGCACAGGGTTGACCTCGGACGGGTCAACCTCAATGCCAGACATGGGCGCGATGTCAATTTTCCGCTCCAGAAACTCGCGGTAATTCATAACGCACACCCCCTTTCTGAGGCTCCAGCTTTGCCCCACAGCAGGGGCAGACATCAACACGGCGCGGCGGCATCCTGTCAACCAGATACCCAGCAGACACGCCCAGAGCTTCCGCAAACTTGCGGATAGCTTCAATGCCAGGCATTGCGCCACCTCTCTCGTACAAGCTCACAACCTGAAAATCAGTTCCTAGCCTATACGCAAGCTCTTTCTGGCTCAGGCCGGCAGCCACACGGCAGGCTTTCAGCCTCTCACAGAAAATTCTGTCCATTTTATCATCTCCATTTGGTTTTATTCAGGTTCCGGCTCAGGCCCTCTTGTTCCACTTCCTGATTTCGTCAGGCGTGTTCGAGAAGGAATAGCCTTGGGTTCTCTCGATGCCGTCCGGCTCGTAGGTCACATTGCAGTCACCCAAGATGCAGTCGGTGGTAGTCGGGTGCCTCCAGTAGATGTGACAGAACTTGCCAATCGGTTTGCTCTGCTCATCCAGCAGGGCAAAGTCTTTGCTTTCCTGCTGGAGCTGCCTGCCGCAAAAAGGGCAGGCTTCTGGGATATTCACATTGCACTTCATCCGGCAGCCTCCTCAGATGTCCCAGTCGGAAGGAACACCGAGGCGGCATTCTCCATCGCCATCATTGCTGGTCGGCTTATCAAACGGGCATCCCGGGCAGCCTTTCCCGGCAGCCAGCCAGTTCTTGCAGAATCTTGACAGCGCAACAGCAGACACCATCGGGTATTTCGGAACATATTTGTCCAGCATACCAGTCGCAGAAAAATCTCTGCATTCGTTGGCCCTTTCCAGCATCTTCACAGCGTCATCCTGTTCTTGCTGGGATTCGCAGTGAATGGTGATGTCGTAGGTATCATCATAGACAGCCCACTTGCCGTCTGCCCGGCAGAACAGCACCAGCTCTTTTTCGTTGCTCATGTCCACATCTCCCGTAAGTCCTTTTCGACCTGTGCGGATTTTGCTTCGAGATACTCTGCAAACTCTTCCGGGGCCATGCCCTCATTCTTGAACTCTCCGACCATCTCCCAGTACCTGTCGCCAACGCGGATGATCTTCTGCACCTGCTCATCGGTCAGGCCAAGCTCACACCGCAGATTCTGAATCAGGGCACCCCATGTGATGGCAATGCCATCCAGAGCCATGAGAAAGCCGCAGAGCTGATTCTGCCGCACGATCTTCCTCATATTGGTGGTCATCGCCGCTTTTCCTCGCGGCTGGTGGCTTCCGAATTTGCCCATTGTTCTTTTCCTCCTGTTATCCCCACTGCTCAGACATAGCTTTCGCAACTCCGGGGAATGTTTTTGCTCGATTTTTAGCGCGGTCAGTGGTAAACATACCCTTGTTGCGCTCATCATGCTTATGTGCGTAAGAACCGGACGGACACCATGTAGCCACAGGCTCCACAATATCGGTCGGGAATAGTGGCGGCAGAGCCTTCAGCCAAAGGCAAGTTTTCTTGCTGTATGGGTGTCCATACTCATACGGCTGCACAGCTTGCGTATACGGTGGCAGACAGAAAACCTTACTCGGCACGGGATTTTCCACGCAGATTCTCGGCACATCTGCCCACCAGAACCGCATAAACAGGTCGCGGCCCTGAATGCCCAACATCACGCGGTCAGCTTGAAGCTGGTGCCCTTTCCAGAGATGCCGTGCGCCGGCATTGCTCAGGTATGTGCAGGGCGGGTGCGCAATAAGCAAGTCCCAAGCATCAATGTAATGCCCTTTGTCGTCCATCGTCTCAATTTGCCCCCCCTCAGGGGCAACAGAGCATCGCCAAGGATGTGCCATTCCGGGTGACCGCCAGATGGTTCCTGAATGTCGCAAGAGTACGCCTCATGCCCTCGTGCTCGGAAAGCCTTGCAAACCTCTTGGCTCTCCTCGCAGGCTATCAAAACTTTCATGCTTCAGGTTCCTCCAGTTCAGGGCCTGTGATGTTAGGCATCCAGTGGGTGACATCATCCAGAGGAATGTACTCTCTGTTCTCAGCCCAATCTCCGTTGTCATACATGAATGCGGTCAAGATAGCACCATCAGAACAGTACACGATGACATCAACATTCGGGTCAGGCGGGTCTTTCTTTGCATCTCTCCAGAGCTGGCGGGCCATTTCCTGCGGGTCAGCTTCAGGCAGGGTATCAATAATCCTGTTCACATCTTCCAATGTCTTGATGTAGCCCAGAGTGGCCTCCATGAAAAGATGCTGCTTCAGGGTTTCAGCATCAAGATATTTCCGCTTGCTCATGCCACGCCCTCCTTTGCAGGCGCAGGCATCTCAGTCCACGCAACAACCTCGCATTGTAAGTTCTTGCAGCAGCCTGTCCATTTGCCATCTGTCGTTTTCGACACTGTCACGATTCTGGTTTTGTCCGGAAGCTCGATAGTTACAAGCACCTCGTTGGACACAGTCTCAAACATTCCGGGCAGCCATTTCTTGGTGCCCTTGAACTTGGCAAACATTGATTCGTGCTCAGGAGGCTTCCCGGTGTGCCAGTTCAGGCAGCTTGCAGGGTCAACAGCTGGAGCATTCTGAATCATCTCCGCAATGACATCAGCCGTGCCGCTATGATGTCCCAGCACAGAGCCGTTCTGCAGGCCCATGCAAGAAACCCTGCTGTATAGGTCATCAGCATAAATCAGCTTTTTCTCACTCATTTGTCGCATCTCCCATCATGTACCCGCACACAGGGCAGTAGTTCCAGACCCACATATCGAACTCAGTTTGGGACATTGTAGCATCGCAGTTGCTACACACGATTGCCGGTTCCTTGTGGCAGTCATCAGGGCCATCGGTCACGATGACAACCTTCTCTGCACTCTTTACCCACTTGGCATGGCCGCGCAGACTTTCCGGGTCGATGGTGGGCAGATTGCTCAGGTCGCTCAGCTCATCACTTATGCTCTCGCAGAACAGGATATCGGCAGTCTTGCCCTTGGCCTCCTCTTCTGCGAGGTCTTTTTTGAGGTCGGCTTCCAGTTCGCCAACATCGACCAGCCGGGCAATCTTCTTTTCCTCAGCCATCTTTCGCCGCCTCCTGAGGCTCCACCTCCAAGGTGGGAGCGGCAAAGATACAGCTGATGGGCACGGCATACACGCCTGAGCCGTCCTCCTCTTTGCAGTAGATAGCCTGCTTCAGCAGCTCATTGGCATCCACAGGGCGAACATCATTTGCCATCGTCCTGCGCCTCCTCTCCGACCTTCCAGCCGATAAGGTCGCAGATGCAAACCTTATCCTTTTTGCACCAGTGGATGACAAACCGCTCAGGTAGGAACGACCTGTGGAATACGCTTGTAATACCGTCTCCTCCCAGAGTTTCGGTAATATCTTTGATGGCCCAGTTCACAGCCTGCGTGACATCCACTTTTTCCTCGAAGATACATCCGCAGTTGCGGCACTTAAAAAGGCCGGTCCTTCTCTCAGTCATTCGTCTGCACCTCCTCAGGCTCCAGCATCTTCCGACTGCAGCTCTGGTTGTAGCAGACAGGGCAGCAATAATGCAGATACTTCACCCCGGCCAGAATCTCCGGTGGCTGGCACATAACCATCGGCCTGCCGCAGTTTTGGCAGACAGGCCAGCCCAGTACGGCAACATTCTTGCGCTCCGCAAGACGTTTCTTCCAGCGTGGGTATTTTTCCTGTGCCTTCTCCCAGCATTCTTCGTAAAGTTCCTGCATGGCAAAGCCATTCACAGGCTCGCCCAGCAGGGCATAGATGCTGTTCAGGACATCCCCGAACTCCTCTTTCAGATTCTCCCAGCACTCTTCGATGGTCTTGGGAGTAGGGTTCGTGCCATCCAGAGCGCGGCGCAGCTTCAGCGCGGCCTGCGCACCTTCGGAATACTCTTCGGACATCTGCGCCAGAATCTCAGTCGGGGGCAAAATCTCCGAGACCTTCTTTTCTTCATCCATTGTGTAACACCTCTGTTTTTTCGATTTTCAGCTTCTCAGTAGGAAGCTCCGGGTGGAAGTTCCGGGCAGCGAAAAGGGCCACTTCCTCAGCCTCTTTCCGGTTCTCAGCCTTCACCTCATACCAACCGAGGTCGGCAAAGGTGATTTTGTACGTCATGGTCATGCGCTGTCCCTCCCAACAAAAACGCCTGTGTAAAGGCTTTCGCCCACAGAGTAGTGATAATACTCGTGACCAGACGGAATGCCCTCAGAAGGCTTCTGTGTAGGTCTGAGTGCCATCTGGTGCCCTCCAGCAAGAATGAAATACTCTGCTCCGCTCACAAGTCGCTGCATCCAGCCTTCAGCAGGCTCAGCATGGAAGCTGCGGCCATCCATACAACAGACCGCCACGGCGGGCTGCGCAGGAAGGGAGAAGAAGGAAAGCTGCTCAACTTCCATCGCCTGTCACCTCCACCGGGATGGTTCGACCCGCACAGGCTCGAACTCATCAAATTCCAGGTAATGCCTTCTGGCCATCTCCACAGCCTTGTGCTCAGCGTCCTTCTCGTTGGCCGCCTGCACATTATCCCAGCAGTGGAGGTCTGTGCCGCCCTCGTTGCGGCACTCCACCAAAACCCTGAACTTACCCATTGGCTGCCTCCAGTCTGGCCGGGGTGGTCCCGGCTCTCAGGCGGGCAGCCTCCCTCGGCGTAGTAGAAATATCGCCCCGCGCCTGCTTCAGGAACTCCACCCGGCGGTATGTAAGGTCAGGCGTTCGGGCCAGCTCTTCCAGCCCTCCAACGCTGCCTGCATACTTCTTGGCTGCCGGTGGCAGGCTCTCGAACAGCTTCTTCAGCTCTTCTGTGCCATCGCTCCGTATCAGGCCGCCGCGTTCGTCCATCCCTACCACCATCGGCCAGTTGCGCCAACTGATATACTTCTGGGCCTTGTGTGCAGCATCTGCCAGAGCGGACCACTCAGCATCCGGGTTGATGGCCTGCGAAAGCTGCTTGAAGATATCGGCCACAGTGATGGGATAGACACACACCCTGTTCGCGGCCAGAAAAGCCCTTTTGACCACCTCGCCGGGATAGTCTCGGAACTGGTACGTCCAGACATCCAGCATGATCTCCATCTCGGTATCGGTCAGGGGTTTCGAGCCGAGCTTATACAGAACGAAGTTCATCTGGATGAGCTTTGCGGCATCTTCTTTTGTCATTCGAACCCTCTTTCCTTGTCCATCTTTGCCAGTACGCGGTCGAGCTGACTTCCTACATCTTCAGCAGGCTTCCGGGCATTTCCAGCCCGGTTGCCTTGTTGCTGGCGGCTCTGCCACTGCTCATCGCTTGCGGCCACGCCTGCGGGGTTCTTGATGCCGTCACGCTTCCAGCCACGCAAAGTGCCATCAACATACGTCCAGTTCCGTTTTCCGGCCTCAGCAGCCCGGTCAATGGCCAACAGAATCATCTCCGTGCTGAACGTCTCCCTCCAGCTCTTGACCTTGTAGTAGACAGACGGCGGCAAATCTCCAAACACCTCTTGGAAGTGACTTGCAATTTTTGCGAGGTCGGCATCCAAATCGTGCTCCGCAGTAGTAGCAGTAGTAGGTATATCTGATACGTTAGTATCAGAGTAATCTTTAATTTTTAATATTGGGGGGCTATGGGTTTCCGTGGGTTCCCCATGGGTTGCCATGGGTTTTTCAGAAAACCCATCGGTTTTTTCGGTTTCTTTTGAAAACCCATCGGTTTCTTTGGGTTTTCTTGGCCTTCCACCTTTGCGCCCATTTTCACGGTTCACCAAGACGGTGTGGCGGTAAAACTCGATATTATCATCCATAGCTTTGCGCTGAGATTCAAAGGCAAGCAGCTCAATATCTGACAAGCCTTCCGGCTCGGCTCCACTCTCCACATAGTCCTTCATGGCATTGATAACATGACGAAACTCTGCATCGGGCAGAATATTCAGCAGCTTAAAGGATGTGAACAGCAGCAGCAATCCCTTTGGGCGAATGTCCTCAGTTTCGCCACCCATCGGCCCACCTCCTTTCTTCGGTTAGAGGAATCAGAACGGGAGGTCATCAGCATCGTCATTGATAATGCGGTCAGCATCATCGGCATACTGCTGGGCAACAGGGACAGGCTGAGAAGCCGCCGGGGCCGGTTCTGCATCAAAAGGCGTAGGGCCTTCTTCCTCAGCAAAGCCATCAGTGGCAGTTGCGGCAGGCTCTCCAGCAGGGGCCACCGGCTGCATCAGGTCAATTGCCATCTGTACCCACCGGGCATTGACAAGGCCGCCAACGACCACCCCGTCAACATCCAGAAGGCTCCAGTACGTCTTGCCATTGGCTTCCCGGCTTTTCAGCTCCTTACCGCAGACCTCCACAAAGTCGCCCTTCTGCAACAGGCCGTCCCACTGGTCGAGGTTCTTCCAGAGGCAGCACTCCACAAACACGCTGTTCCACTTGCCAGATTCGTCCTTTACGCTGTGGGCCTTCACGCTCAGGCTCAGGAAGGAGTTGCCGCTTTTGGTTTCCTTCATTTCGGGGTCACGGGTCAGTGTTCCGGTAACTTTCGTTCCGGTGCCGGTCTTGATAATCACTGCTCATCGCCTCCAGTTCCAGCATTTGCAAAGGGGTCGCCCTCAACTTCGTCAGCTTCAACAGCCAGCGGTGCAGGCTCTTCCTTCTTGGGCTTCTGGATGCGGCGGCGGGTCGGGACAGCACCGGCGGCAGCTTCCTCAGTAGACAGCTCGCGGAACCCGGCTTCTACCTCCACAGGAACCTCGCTCTCGTCAATCAGACCGCCAAAGGTGGCGGGGAAGGCTTCACGCAAGGTATGGACCAGAGCAACCTTGCGAATCATAGTCGCAGGCTTGGTCACCCAAAGGGATTTTTTTGTGTCGTACTCGCTGAAGCTCACTTCCTCGTAGAACGGGCGGGAACGGTCCTTGCGGTAGGTCTTGGCCCAGCCGCCCAGCAGCGTTTCGCCAGCATAGATAATAGAGCCTTCACGATGATAAATCTCTCCGGCCACATCATCCTGAAGGATGAGGCCTGCCTCAAAGCCATCATACTGCGGGTGCGCCTCTGCCATCTTCATGTAGCAGGTCTTGCCCAGAACAATGGTACTGGCCGTATCACCGTTCTTGTTGTCATAATGGATGAGGTAGGCTTCCTTGGTGAAAGGGTTGAGGTGGTACTGCTTGCACGTTTCCAAGAAGATACGGCACTCGGCGATGGTGGCTTCCTTGCAGATAAAGTTCCGCACATCATCAAAGGTGACGATCATGCGCTGGCCGTCCATCGCCTCGATCTCCACAGGGTCAGAAGATGCAACAGGCTGCATGGCCTCATTCTGCTGCCGCGCCTGGGCGACAAAAGAGCGGCCCTGCGTGGTGGTTGTGGTAGTAGTGGCACCATTGCCACCGGCTCTTGAAGTGAATCCCATAATAATTGACCTCCCATAAATTAAAATTATTTGATGCAGCCAAAACGGAAACCGCGCTCAGCGGCTCCCTTTTTGAACCACTCAATGTCCTCTGCTGTGAACTCCACCCAGAAGCGGTAACGGTTGCGCTCAGGTTCTGCAGCAGGCTCAGGCTGCTCAGCATCCACAGCGGCTTCGTTCACGGCTTTGAAATCCAGCCGACCCTCCGAGGTGATAAACATCTTGGCTTGCGTTGCAGCAGCCGCGCGAGCCTTCATTTCGCGTTCCTCATCGGTGGGCTGCACAAAGACAGGAGCAGCAGCACGGGCACGTTCTGCGGCAATTCTGGCCGCCTCAGCTTCACGCTGAGCTGCGCGAGACTTTTCACGGCGGTTGTGCTCTCGCATGGCTTCGTTGACACTCAGGCTCTTCAGGTACTCCGTGGTGCAGGCTTCCACATCTTCGCCACAGGTATCTCGAATGGCTTCCATATCGCTCTTGATGTCCTCAATGGCCTGCCGCAGGTCTTTTGTGGCCTTGTTCAGGTCATAGGTCTTATTGAGCCACTGCGGAACCAGCAACCGCTCGAACGGAATGAGCAGCTCCAGCTCCCCAATGTTGTCACGGTAGACCAAACGCAGGCTGGAGGCTTTTTCCTCCCTCTCGGCCTGCTCCACAGCTTTCACCTGTGTATCAATGGCCCCGGACACCTGTGCACACTGGGCCTGCATCTTCTTGATGCTTCCCTGAAAGTCCTCCAGAGGCTTCATGTACAGCTTCTTTGCAGCGGTCAGAGATGCGCCAAGCTGCTTGTTCCAAGCATTGACCTTGGCACGATCTTCTTTGGCTCCCTTGATGCTCTCCGGGGTATACACCCGGCCAGTATAGGCAGCAAGCATTTCGTCAAGGTTCCGCTGGACTTCCTCTTCGTTCCAGCTCATAGCCGGAATGACCGGGCTTTGTACCCGGACGGTCAATTCATTCGTCATCGGCTTCATCCTCCCATTTTTCGTTTTCGGCCTCCAGCTCAGCAGCCTCAGCCATCTGAGCATCGGTCATAAAGTAATAGCCATCGGGCGGCTCCATCGGAGGTGCGTACCCATCAAGGGCAATGTCATACATTCCCCAGCTCACAGGTCAGCCCACCTTCCGGCTGTCATCGCTGCGGTTCTGGCTGTTCTTCACGCACCCATAAGGGCTGCTGCGGGTGTACCGCTTGTTGTCCTCATACATCCCATACAGAGAGAGGGCCAGACCAAATGCCAGCGAGAACAGAATCAGCGGGGCAGCCTTGGCGGCCTCAGCAGCTTCCCAGTGGCCGTATGCAACAAGAGCATACTGCATGGCCTGATTCATCCAGACCACAACCTGACCGGCTCCAATCAGTGCCAGAGCTGCAACGGCCAGACCTTCGGCCTTCCGCATAAACCTACGCATTTTCGTTTCCTCCTACGTCTCAAACATCAAGCAGTGTCCTTCACGGCACCCACCGGGCGCAGAGGAGGCAACGGCTTGGGGTCATCTTTATGGAGCTTGTAGCACTCCACATCTGCCACCTTGAAATACAGCCTGCTCTTGCTGCCATGCTCCTGATGAGAAAAGCCTTTCAGCAAGTCTGCATATCTCAGCTGGCGAACTCTTGAAGTGCTTACGCCAAGCATCTCAGCAGCTTCCTCCAGATTACACACCAGCTCAGGGGCTTCCTGACCGTCAAAAAGCATCATTTTAGGCACATTCTGTACCTCCTTTCTGCGGTTGGCTCCCGCGACGCCCTTTCGGACGTTTCGGCTGCTGCCACGCAGCCATCATCAGGCGGGTTCAGTCCTCCTTCTCAATGCTCAGCAGGCTCATGCTGCCATACGCACAGCCATCTTCAATGTCACGGGCCTTCTTACGGGCAGAGGTAATGGACATAGCCTCAATCTCGCGGGTGGTTTCATAGCCGCCGTCCTTCATCTGCGGGTTGCCTCTCCAGAAGGTTGCAATGTACTTTTTCATGGTTTAGTCCTCCTCGTTGTACTCATCCACATCACGGCTGGACAGCCCAGCAAGAAAGATTCGGTGCTTACCGTTCTGGTCACGCTTCCAGTCGCCGCCCATCATGCAGATGGCTGCGATGTAGCCCTGATACAGACCTTCACAAGCATTCCGCTGAGCTTCGGTTGCATCCTTGCGGTTCATACCGAACCACTGAGCATCCATAGAGAGGGCCAGAGTGTTCAGCCCGGTGTGAATCTGGTCAATGTACATCTTTTTCATCTCTCAGCCCTCCTTGACAAGCTGCATCATCTTGCGGATGCGGTTCCACTGCTCTTCATTCAGGCAGCCGCCATTGTTCACAAAATCTTTGGCGAAGCAGATTTCCTGCTCCATCTCTGTCTTGCTCATCTCGTTCAGGTTCTTCATGGTATGTACCTCCGGTTGCTTTCGCACTACTTTTGACGGTTTCATTATACTACTTTTAGAACTGCTTGTAAATACATTTTCTACTTTTTCTTAAAAATTTTTACGCATTTTTTCGTATTTTAGCTATCCCAGACATTCACGCCGGGAACATCAAGCCGAAAAAAAAGGGCGCCAGCCGCAGCCAGTGCTCTTGTGGTAAAAAGAAAAGCCAGCAGGCAAAACGCCTGCTGGCCTCGGTTCAATATTTACTTGTTCCAGTGAATAGAATTTGCGTTTTTAGCCTTCGCTCCGTACAAGTCGAAGTTTTTATAGCCATCATCCACATATAGCATCAGGGTATATCTGTCATATAGACTGCCGATGTCATCGCTGCCAGGCTGTTTATAATAGTCATTCGCCCAACTTGCCTGAGCCGCCAGATACCGGGCCACATCCTCACCGGCCATCTTTGCGGTATCATCATCCACAACAGACGGAACCTGAACAACAATATCAATCTCGTCTTTGTCCACCTGAATGGTAACATCCTTGATATAGTCGTACTCACACATATCTTTTTCCGTGGACGTAATGATGGATTCTCCATCAAACGTCAGCTCGGAGACATCAAGAGTGAATCCGGAGGAGCTGGAAGATGAAGCGGCAGATTCAGAGGTCGTGCCGCTGTCACTGTGCTTCTCAGCAATAGAATCTAGCTGATCTTCAAACTCATCTTCGGCAGCAGCAACAGACGCGGCGGTTTCGCTTTCGGCTTCCTCGAAGGTTTTGGACGCTTTGGAGATAAGCTCATCGGTTTCGTAGCTATACACATCAACCAGCCCTGCGGAATCTTCACAGATATAATAGAAGTGGTTGTTTTCTACGTTCTTAACGCTCACGACTTTCCATTCGCAATCCTGCCCTGTTTTAAGTCTCATGAGGTTTATAATCAACTTTTTTGCAGATAACGGAGCGTAGAGGTCAATGGATGTAGAAAGTTCACTGTCTTCCAGATTTCCAAACGTAAAATTTATGCGGCCGTATACTCCTATGCCGCCAAGAACATCTGCGGCTTTATTGACAGCTTGGTCTGTGTCGTACAGTTCTTCCCCCTGAGCTTGTGAGACCAGCTCAAACCCTTCAGGCGGCTCAGCTGCTACGGATTCAGTGGCAGAGCTTGAAGGCTCCTCAACGCCACCAAGCGCAATAATCATCAAAAACGAAGCGATAACGGCAATGGCAAGCAGTAGCATGGTTCCTTTTTTCATTCTCATGATTTTTACCCCCATTATTTTTGGTAAGTTCAGTATATCAGGGTGCAGCAGTCTTTTCAACAAAAAAATGGGAACCAGCTTTCGCCAGTTCCCAACAGCATCAAAAAAGAGTTGTCTGTCCATAATCCTCCGGGGCCTCAGAGGGGGGCTTTGCGGATCTGGGCTTGTAGATACGGGTTTGGGTCAAGACATCAATTTCGCAGAACAGGAAGCCCTTGCAGTGATTCAGCCGCCGCAGGGCCGGGCCTTCCAGCATCTCATCTTTATATCTGCAATAGGCCAGCTCGTCATCATTCAGGCAGGCGTTGCAGCAGTACCGGCAATATTGTTTCATCACGGTGCCTCCCAGAATCCAAAGGCCGCCGGAAGTCCCATCCAGTGTGTTACACGGCTGCCAGACCTCCCATCTGTGTTTTCTGGGTCGAGCAGGGCGTTCATTGTCGTTGCGCCGCTATCCCAGCCAACAGAGAAAATTTTCTGCTCGGTGTCATACATTGCGGGTGAAACATACTCTCCATAGCTCTCATCGGGATAAAATGGCGAGCACTCCAAATCCCACGTTATGACATTCACAAGGCATGGTACGAATATCTCATCTTCCTTGTCAGGTTCAGGAAGGCGCGTCTTGATGCTAACCCACTGTCCAGCAAGCTGCCCCTCTTCGTCACCAACTAAGAGGCCGACAGGAACTTTCAGTCCGGCCGCGAACTTGGACAGCATTTTGGTCGTCGGGTTAGCCCCACCATTCTCGTACAGACTCACCGTCTGCTTGGTCACACCCATTCTTTGGGCAAGCTGAGTCTGCGTGATGTGAGCGTCTTTTCGTGCTGCACGAATTTTCTCTCCGATAGAATCAGACATCTTTCAGCTCCTCCACATAGCACCAGCTTTGGGGTGCACGATAAATAGAGCACCCTTCAATTTTGCAAGTCGGTGGAATCATGTAGTGATAAGACGGTTCATAGTTTTTACAACGCCAATTTCCGCAAACACAATTTGATCTGCCCATTCCAAAAAACCCAAATCTTGAAAATTCATCAAGGTCTCTGGGCGTATCGTAAACCCTCAGGTCAGAGATGTGCCACGCAAACAGCTTTGGCGCAGATTTTGCATAGGAGTTCAGTTCGGACTTTGGAATGCAGGATTTTTTGATATCCCGTATCTCTATCGCTATATCATCGTTTCCGAATTCGTTGAGAGATAGATAGCAATAATCAAAATTATTGTCGATTCCCATCCGCTGAATAGTGTCTATATTGTAGCAGGTGAATTCACCAATAACGAAACCATCCAGCCGCTGCCAGCCTTGAACAGGAATAGTCCGTAACCATCCTTCTGCGGTTTTCGTGCAGTAGATATAAACCTTGAACGGAGTTTCCAGCTTTGGGCGGGTCTTTCGCACTTCAACGGTCTTTTCGCCACTGAGAATCTTCTTGCACCAGTCAGGCTGGATACTCAGTAAAACAGCTTTCACGCTCGCACCTCCAATCAGTAATATTCGATCTCCACCAGAGAGGTGGACACCAGCTCAAAGCGGCCATCTGACAGAGGTATACGGAGCAGCTGATAATCACGCTCAGCAGATAGCTGGTCAGGTAGCAGCTCACCGAAGTCATCCACGGTGATGGTATACTTCGGATATCGCCGGGCTGCGTATGTTCCATCTTCAATGGCAGGAGAATAGACGGTGACGTGGTAACAGGGGTGGTCAGCAGTTCCAGCCTCAGCAGAGGTGGAACCACAGGCCGTAGCCCAGAGCGTCGTCAGGGTCAGCAGCACAACGGCCACAGCAAAACAAGAGAATCTCTTTTTCATCGGTCAGAACCTCCATCACTTCACATTCTCGCCGCTGGTAATAGCGATGTCGTACTCTGCATCGAAGTCCTCAGCAGTCACACCATATCGGGCAAATTCGGATACAAATACTTCTTTGCCGCGCTCATAAGCCTGAGTGCTATCCTTTGCATAAAACACATAGCAGGCAGCACAGACGCTGTTTTTGTTCTCAGGCTTCGGCAGGATAAGAGCCTTGTACTTTTTCAGGCCAGCATCTCCCAGAGCCTTCAGCGTGGCCATCCGCTCAGCGTATAGGTCATCGAGTTCATCGTCTACGATGGGAGAAAATCGGTGGCCCTTGGTGTGGGCGTATGCCTGCTCGTCTTTCCTCAGGGCAGCAATGTCGCGGTCAATCTCCTGCAAACTTCTCACTTGTTTTACCCTCCAAACCATTCCGGTTTCTCTCTGGACACTGTGCGTACAGCCTTTCCATTGCACTCAGGTCGATTTTATCAAAGCCCCCATGCTGCACAACAGCGTTTGCGGTATGCGTTGTGCAGGCCATGTTGACAAGCAGCTCAGAACTGCTGCCGCCTTCACGAGCCATCTTACACAAGATGTTATTGAGCGCGATAAGCTCCAGCCCGCTCAACTCTACCACAGCGCAGCCGGGGTCTTTCTTGGCATCATCGCGCACCTTCAGCGAATAGATTCTCATTTTATCAGCCTCCTATCATTTCGTTACGGGCGTTCCACAGCTTTGCAGCCTGCCCCTGTGCAACAAAGGGCGTGTCGTGCCAGTCTTTCGCCCAGACAGCACAACCTCTGGCCCCACAGCTGGAGCAGGCCACGCAATACTTGCCGCCCCTGAGCCTCAGGATTCTGGCAGAGCCTCCACAGAACGGGCACGGTTTCAATTCGGATTTTGCCATCGCTCAGCCTCCCACAACAGGAACCAGCAGAAACAGCAGGAAAAACAGCAGGGCCATCACGGACATTGCCGCAGCCATACGTCTGCCATCTTTCTCCTGAATTGCATAGTTGGTGTGTATTGCAGCCTTCAGCAGGCCAAGCATACACAGATACACGCCGACAGCGGCGAGAACCTTTTTCAGGTTTTCCAACAGCATCTTTGCACCTCCATCAGCTCACGGCCCAATACACAATCGCAAGGGCAAAAACGAGGGCAGCCAACGAAGAATACGCAGCAATCATCATTTTCCTGTCTCCCTCTGCAACGGCTTTCAGAGCAACAGCGACCATGCGTACAAACAAGGTCAAAATAATGGCTGTTGCTACGATGGCCAGAACGCTCTGCGTGACTTCTTCCAGAATCATCTCACGCCCTCCGCTGCTCGATCATCTTCATGCACAACTCCCGGTAAACATCACGCTGTGCGCAAGCAGAGATAAACTCCCGCTCGTAAGAATGCCCCCCCCCTCAGAAGGAGCAGCAGGCTGCACAAGGCTCTTGCGGCCATCAGAAAAGGCCTGCACAGCACTCTTGACAGGAGCCGGGGCTGGGTCGGGAACGGCAACAGGGCCAACAATATCAGCAGTGCCAGGAGCCTCATTCGGCTTGGAAATGTAGTTGTCAAGGCCCAAACTGACCATCAGGCCAAACTCGATGTCCTGCATCTCCTTATCGCACAGCTGGCCGATGTAGTCATTCAACCGCAGCTTGTCCACAGTAAAAATCTGCTCACAGAGGGCAGTGGATTCCTGCAGCTTCCCGGCTGCATTGATGTGAACGTGGGTCTGCATGGGCTTCTTCTCCCGCGTGGTCAAATAGACGATCTCCAGAGTGGAGGAGTTTTTGTTGTTCTGGTTGTTGCTCACAATGATGGCCGGGCGGCCAGCGTGCTGCTCGCTCCCAATCTCATTGCCAGTGGGATAAACATAGTAGACCTCGCCACGATAAAACATACCGTTCATGTAAAAATCTCCCTTCAAAATTCAAGTGGTCCCTAACGCAGGGACGCTTATTTTTAGACGTTGACGCAATACCAGCCGATTTCTTCCAGCAGGGTGACAGTAACCGTGCTGTCAGGTAGCAGCTTTACGAAAAGCTCAGCTATGGCATTTGCCTGCTCTTCGGTGCGACAGAAAACTTCTTCGCCATCTTGCCAGAAGTCGCAGGCATCAGATGGGGCCTTCGGCATCCCAGCTATCAAAACATCCAGAATATCCACAGAATCACCTCCAATCCGGTTCTGAGCGCATCTTACCATCAGAGGCCAGCCACGCAATGTCACATCCAGTGAGAATAAACTGCATGGTCAGCTCGTGGTCGATGCGGTTTCCCAGCTTGCAATAAATGATCTCCATATCCTCTTCGGTAAAGGCTGTGCCCAGAAAAGCATTGATGGAAACCCGCATGGCATTGTGGAAGCGGTCATTTCGCCACTCTTGAGAATAGGGCTGCGTCTTGAAGGCCGCCCGCGACAGCCATTCCAGCACTTTGGCTTGGATGTCCTCAGGGGTCATGCAGTCAGCCAGCAGAAAATATTGGTTTGTGCGCGGATGAGCAATAAACTCGTCTCGGCTGTTGATATAGCTGCCGGGGAAGGACACAAGCAGCTTCTTTCGGGCCTTCATGGTATCGCCGCAGTTGTCAAGCACCCTGCTCACCTCCATTCTGGAGCATCCGGATCTGGGCCAGAACCTCGCGGGCGGCCCTCTTTCCATTCTCCGTGAGCTGCCGCTGCCATGTGCCCTGAGAAGGGCACCACTTGAAGGCGTGAGACTTCAGAATGGCCCGGATGTCAGGCTCAGGCTTTCCCTCAAAGATGAGCTGCACCCGCATGGTAGAGCTATTCTCGTGGTATGTAACGCCGGGCAAATCATCCAGAGCAACAGGCTGGGCATTTTTCTGCACAGCAGCTTCCATTTCAGCAATGCGCTTTTCGATTTGCTGAATCTGCTTCCTGACGTTCCCAATCTGCCATGTGAGGTACGGCTTGCGGTCATTCCACTGCCGCATTCGGCCTTCGATTGCAGCCTTCTCCAGAGGGCCAATGTCCGGGCATCCATCGAGAGTGTCGTTCTCACGGTAGAACAGATTGACGGCCTTCATGTGCTCATGCTGGCCCTTGACGCGCTCCAGCTTCTTCCGCAGGGCGGTCAGAGCTTCAGGGTCGCGGCTATTGATGGGGGCGTTGTGCCCATAGTCCCGAATATTATCCAGCAGCTCCGCAGCCTTATCGTAGTTGGCGAGGTTGGCTCGCCAAGCATCGTTCTGGCGTTCCTTCTTCTTCACAGGGAAGTTGGAGCCTCCGGCAATCAGGATACTGGGGCACCATGTACCAATCTCGTTGTCACGGTTGATGTAAAAGGCCAGCGTCCGCTCGTACTTGTCGAGCATCCCATCCACCCGGTTCCGCTGGGCGGTGGTCTTGCACTGGGCCTTCACTTCCTCAGCAATACGCCGCGCCTCATCCACCTGACGCCGATACTCAGCGGTTGCAGAGCCGGGCACATACTCCCTGTCAGAGCGCATCTCGTGCGCTCGCCGGGCCATATCTTCGTTGATTTCATAGCTCATTGTTTACGACCTCCATTCACTTGCGGGAAGAACAGCCTCCCGATGTCCTTCTGCGGGATGTCCATCAGCTCACAGATTGCAGCAATCTGATCTCCACGCCAGTGGGAATGGCCCCGCATCTTCATAGAGAATGCGCCTTCGCTGATGCCAACGGCTTCAGCAACCTCCCTGTCATGGTATCCGTGCTCATGGAAAATGCCTCTCAGGGCAAAATACGGAATATTGCGGTAGCTCCCAACAGGAGGCTGCCCAGCAGCTCGAACACGCTCGTTCATTCTTTCTTCGCCTCCTTCCCAGTGAGAGCAGCAACAGCATCGTCAACGTCATACTCGCCAATGCAGTTGATGCGGCTGTACGTTCTGAGCTGTGCCTCCGCTCCATCATTCCAGACCTTCAGGTTGGCATACTTGCCGGGGTTCTCCCCAGCCTTCCGATATGCTTCTCCAAGGTTGTCAGCCTCAACATCAAAGCTGCCCCAGACCTCCAGAACGGCATCGATTGTGTATTTTGCCATCCTTTCCACCTCCTCAGACGTCACAGCACACCTTATGGTATGCAAACCAGTGGCCCTGCCGCCGGAACAGATAGAGCCAGTTCGTGAACTCCTGCCCTGTGCAGTCATATTGGCTGTTGTAAGCTTCCAGATAGCAGTTGTTGCGGAACCAGTCAGCAGCAGCCTCTTCGTGCATCCTGTCCAGTTCATCGGGCAGCCGAACCAAATCCAGATGGCCATTATAATCACCGCTGATGATGCGCACATTGGAAGCCGGGCGGTTGTTGTAGCTCCGAATCTCCCTCTTAACAGTTGCGGCCAGATTCTTCACGTTGGCCTTCTTTTTGGAAGAGGCGGGAACGTCCTTCTGCATGAACATCAAGAGCGCATACGCATCCCGCAGCTTCTCATCATTGGTAATGTCGAACATGGTCTTGACCTCCTATCAGTAAATCTCGCACCGCTGCATTTCCTCAACGTACTGGTTGATTTTCTCCAGCGTAGTCCATGTGGGCTTGCAGTCCTCAGGGAGGCTCGCCCACAGGCTCCGCATTGTCTGTGCATGGCTCTGGACGTTTCCAGCCCAGAGGCAAGCATCGCTCCGGTGGCCAGCTCCAAGGAAGTATCTGCAATCTGACAAGAGGCGGTCAAGAAGAACATAGCGGTCGTGCTCACTGCGGTTTTGCGGGTCAATCTCACAGCTGCCGAACTCAGCATCAAGCGGAAAGTACAGATGTGCAGAGGCTTCCAGATAGTGCGGCCAGTATTCAGGGTACAGCCCATAGGAGCCATCAGGAAGCACCGTGAAGGCGGTAGCAGTCACAACGAGGATGTTCCTTTCAAGGGGAAGGCCGCGAAAGGTATTGATTGCGATTCTGGCACATTCCATCTCGCCAGTGCCAGCAGTAGGATAATGAGTGATGGCCTTTGCCGGGTCATATCCGGCGGCCTTCAATCTTTCTAAAACGGTCATGTTCTTGCCTCCATTAGAGTGTTTTTGCGCTGCTCTTAAACCCGCAGACGTAGGCGTAGGTATCTTTGCGGCTGCAATCCTCAGCACAGACCACACGGAACCGCCGCTGCGGGTGGAGATTCTTCCGAACCTCTTTTTCATACTCGGCCACCGCACCATCATAAGCCCTGCGGCCAGCATAGAAAGAGTGGCTGCGCCATCCAGTCACATCAGAGGCCCCAACAGGCAGGAACCCTGCCTGCACGATGTAAAACTTCTGTGCCATCTCAAACGCCTCCATTTTGTAGCCAGTTCGCAGCAGCAGCCCGGTCGGCTACGCTGATATAGAAAGCCCTCAGGTTCTCCAACCGCTTGAACTCGTCTCCATCTTCGCCGGAATTCCACCGGGCGCGGTCAATGGTCGGCTGGAGCCTCTCGGCCCAGCTGCGGAAATTCTCGGCAATATAGGAGTGGTTCACATCATCCACGACCAGAATCTCGGCATTGGCGGCGTTCCAGCTCTTGGCATCCATCCGGGTGCGCCAGCTTCCAGCATTCACAGCAATGGGCCAAAAGGCCGTAGCATACTTGCCCTCGCTCAGCTTGCCACTCCTGCACAGCTTGTTCAGGCAGCAGCTCTCGCCGTACCAGCCGGGGTCGCCGGGTGCGTGAATCACCGCGAACAGACCATTATCCGACTTGAAATAGCCTCCAGATACCAGCACCACATCGCCGGTCTGAATCTGCCTGCCGTTCTTATCAACCATAAAATAAACCTCCCATGTACTCATTATTTTCTGCGGTGGCTCCCGCGACACCCTTTCGGGTGTTTCGACCTGTGCCGGAGGTCATCATCAGGCGGGGTTGACATTATCGTAGGCCAGCTTTGCAGCCTTCAGGGTCCGGAACATCTCAATGACATCATCAATGTGCCGACCTCCTACATCACCATACACGCACCATCGCCAGCACCAGCGGCCATTGATGCGAACTTCCCGTTGCCGGATGTAGCACTTACCGTCCTCACGGACGTATCTATCGGAATCCTTAAACCACCTCATTGTTCAGCCCTCCTTGTTCTCCAGCAGCTCCCAGTCAGCAGGGTCAAACTGGCTGGCCGGGTAAATGCTGCGGTCATCAGCGAGGCACATGATCTTTTTGCCATCACTGTTGACATCGCAGAACATCACGGACATGGTGCCGTCCTCCTCGTTCCAGACCTTGTTTCCCTCGTGCAGCACATCGAAACTTTTCATTTTTCTTTCCTCCAAAGTGTTGATTTTTTGTAATTTCTGAGGTACTATTTTAGTAGTATCAATCTACTTTCCACGCTTCTATTATACTACTTTTAGAACTTGATGTAAAGCGTTTTTCTACATTTTCTTAAAATTCTACGAGGTATTATTCATGTTTTACGAAAGATTTTTAGATTTATGCACCAAGAAAGACATAGCACCATCAGCAGCAGCAAAAGAAATTGGCCTTTCAAACGCCACCACAACGCACTGGTCACACGGCACAGAGCCTTCTATGACCTCGGTTCATAAGGTTGCGCGGTATTTCAATGTCGATGTGAACTACCTGCTAGGCAAGGATTCAGGCAATGAGGCTCCGGCAAAATACTTACCGCTTCCTGATGACGGCGCAGACAAGGGCAGCACTGTCGCATTCCAGTTCGACAGGTTTTACAATCTCTGCAAGCAGCAGGGCAAAAAGCAAACCTATCTTTATGAGCTGGTCGGTATGCCTTCAAAGGCCGGCAGCAACTTGCGGAAAACAAAGAAAGTCAAACCTGAAATTTTGGAAGTCTGGGCCAGAGAGTTGCACACCAGTGCAGCATACCTAAATGGCGAAACAGATGACCCGGCAGCTCCAGAGGAGCAAGAGGCAGTACAGCAGCAAGCAAAAGAAAAAGCCCCGGCAGCAGATAGCAGCCGAGGCGTTACGGATGAAGATTTGAAGTTCGCGCTCTTCGGGGGTGGCGATGTGACAGACGCTCAGTTCGAGGAGGTCAAGAACTTCGCTCGTTTTATAAAGGAGCGGGATGCGAATGGACAGAGTAAGTGAGCTTTACGACACAGCAGAGAAAAGCGGAATAGAGGTGCTCAACTTTCCACTGCCGGAAACGGGCAGCCTCAGCATCGAGCAGGGAGGAAGATGCTATATCGGCATCGACAGCAGCCGGAAGTTGACGCAGGCAGAGGAGGCCGCCCGCCTTGGGCACGAGCTGGGCCATTGTCTATACGGAGGGTTCTACACACGCGCCACGCCCTACGATCTCATGGAGCGGCATGAGGTCAGGGCCGACCATTGGTACATACTTCACGCGATACCAGAGGGCAAGCTGATGTCACTACTCCAGCAGGGCCTTGATGCTTGGGAGATAGCAGAGGAGCTGGACACAACGGAAGAGTACGTCAGGCGGGCATACTACTTTTACAAGGACAGGAGAGGAGGTTGGCTGTGCTGTGAAAAAGAGAACAGGAACCGCGACATGGAGAGAGGCTGAAGGCCGCTGGCGAATCAAAGTCCAGAAGAACGGAACGCAAAAATGCTTTTACAGCAACACGCCGGGCAGAACCGGCCAGAGGGAAGCCAACGCCAAAGCGGACGCATGGTTGGATGATAGCGTCAGGGATGGCCGAAAGAAGGTATCAGCTCTATACGATGAGTGGGTGGAAGATGTGGCCCTTTCAGCCGGGACATCTTATGTGATGCAGTGCAGGAAGTATGGCGATTATTATATCCTCCCGGTGGTCGGCAACCTCAGAATTGAAGAGCTGACCGAGGGCGATCTCCAGAAGGCCATTGATATGTCGTACAAAAAGAGGTGCCTGGCAAAGCGGAAGGTTATGAAAACCAGCGACAAGCCCCTCAGCAAGAAAACACTCATGACCATCCGCTCCACCTCCAACAGCTTTCTGCGCTGGTGCCGCCGGAATAAGTACACCACCCTGAATCCTGAGTTGAGCATCCCCAAGGGGGCCAGAATGGGAAAGCGGAAGATACTCCAGCCCAACGCGCTGAGAATCCTATTTTCAGTGGATACGCGCCTCTGGCATACGAAGCGAATTTTCGATGACTATATCTACGCATATAGGTTCTCCGTGTCCACAGGGGTGCGCCCCGGGGAGCTTGTTGGCCTATGGTATGGAGACATCAAAGGGAACACAGTCAGCCTCAGGCGCAGCATCAACACGCTGGATGAGGAGACAACAGGAAAGAACGAAAACAGCGTCAGGTCTTTCGATATGTGCCAGCAGGCCAGAGAAGCATACGAGGCACAGGTGCAGCTCTTGAAGGCTCAGGGTGTCCAGCTCAACTATAACACGCCGCTGTTCCAGATACCCTGCCAGCGGTCTCTCGCCCGCCGGTGGGAAAAGTATCAGGACACAAATGGCATATCGCCCAGAATCACCCTATATGAGCTGCGGCATACATTTGTCAGCATGGAGGCCGGGCAGCTCACAGAGGGGCAGTTGAAGATGCTCGTGGGCCACAGCAAGAACATGGACACGTTCGGAGTGTACCAGCATGAGATGCAGGGCCAGAGGGCAGAGCTGGCAGATGCCACCACGGAGGCCATCAAGAAGGCCCACGGGTGAGCAGCAGGCCCCAGCCCCAGACCGTGCGGGCCGGAAGAGCATTGGGTGGTCAGATTGGAGCCTCCACCCAAACGGCCACCCAGTTGGCCCCAGTTGGCCCCACTTTCGGCCCCACATATTTTTGTAAAAAATAAAAAGGGCCAGCAAATATATGCAGGCCCTTCCAGAAAAAACGATGCGCTTTCAGTAAAAACATCTGGTTTTTACAACGGCGATGAATAAAAACAGTTGTTCGATTCCCATTACCCGCTCCAAAAGACCTGAACCTTGAACGGTTCGGGTCTTTTCTTTTTGTCCTGCACTGGGCAGTCATCTTGCAAACCGGAGGCGGAAATGCTACAATAGAGCCATAAAAACGCTGAAAGGGGAACGCTACAATGGAATTCCGCGATAAACCGATGGAGAACCTCATGCGCCTGCAGGAGAAGGATATCTGCAATAATGTTAACGCCCTGCTGCTGGAGGGCGAGCAGATCGTGGGCGCATACAAGACGGTGCGCGATCAGGTGGTGTTCACCAGCCACCGCATCATCATGGTGGATATGCAGGGGGTCACGGGCACGCGGCAGCAGCTTTTTGTGCTGCCCTACCGCAAGGTGCTGCACTATGGCATTCAGACGGCGGGTTTTGGCGATCCGCTGCAGGCGTCCCAGCTGACAGTCTGCTTTGCGGACGGCCACGAGGCCAAGTTTGGCTTTATTGGGCAGAAGGACCTGTTTCAGGTGGCAAACGCTATCAGCGCCCGCATCCTGTAAGAAAAATTATGAACCGAAGCCGCTGCACAAGGGTTTGTGCGGCGGCTTTTTTTACGCATTTTTGCGGCTGGTTGTATACAAAACGCATGAAAATTTGAAACAAAACGCAAAACAATGTGCCAAAATAGGCGAAAAACTGAGAAACGCAAAACTTTGTGCCACAAGATAAAAACATGATTGACATTTTGTTTCGTCTCGCGTACAATTCGGGACACAAGGCAGTCCCGCTGCTGCGGGACAAAAAAGCACGAATACAGGTATATTGTCGCATTGCGGCAAAAAGAATGGGAGGACCTTACCATGTCAACCAAATTTTCCCGTAAAACGTTCCTGAAGGGCAGCGTTGCCGGTCTGGGCATGATGGCGCTCAACGTGTGCACCGCCGGGGCAGCCTCTGCTGCCGAGCCCGCAGCCGCCGCAGCGGAGGATACCAACTCCCTGAACCTCGTCCCTAAAAAGGCGGCCTCGGTCAAGGTGACCAGCCGCGGCAGCGTGAGCGGCGGCTGGCAGGGCGAGCCGGTGTTCCCCAACTGGAAGGGCTACACCGACGATACGCTGGCCATGAACCACATGTACACCTTTGTGGGCTACGCAGGGCAGGGAACGCTGTGCGTGGAGCCCGAGGCGGGCGTGACCGGCTTTAACCTGTTCGTCAATAACCGCCAGATCAACACCGCTGCCATGGCGGCAGGCGGCGTGTGGAACGTGGACATTTCCGGCCAGACCATCAACGGCCGCAACACCATTCAAGTGGGCGGCATCCGTCCCCGCGGCAAAAAGGTGACCGTGCGGGTGGGCTACCCCACCGTGCAGGAGGGCAGCCTGCAGGACGTGGGCATCGACCGCGATGCACTGGAGCTGTTGGAGCAGATCATTCAGGCAGATGTGAACAACGGCTTCCCCAGCGCACAGATGGCCATTGTGAAAAACGGCAAGCTAGTGTATCAGAACGCATGGGGCAAGGTGAACTCCTATAATCCGGACGGCACCCCCAAGACCGACAGCCCGGCTGTGACCAACAATACCCTGTACGATCTGGCCTCCAACACCAAGATGTACACTGCAAACTACGCATTACAGTACCTCGTCACGCAGGGCAAGGCCAATTTGGACAGCCGTCTGGTAGACCTGCTGGGCAGCGCCTTTGTGGAGGACACCATCGACATTACCTACAACGGCTACGAGAACCCGGGCCTGAAGGTCAACAAGCAGTGGAAAGCAGAACTGACCCTGCGCGATATCCTGCGCCATCAGGCAGGCTTCCCTGCAGACCCCCAGTACCACAACGATTCCTTTGACCAGTGCGCTCAAAAGACCGTTCCCGGTGCCACCAACGTGCTCTTCTCCGGTTGGGACGGCAGCGCTGCAACCCGCGCCGCGACCCTCAAATCCATCTTCAAGACCCCGCTGATGTATAAGCCGGGCACCAAGACCGTTTACTCCGACGTGGACTATATGCTGCTGGCCTTCGCCATTGAAGCCATCACCGGCAAGGGGCTGGACGCTTTCCTGAAGGAGACCTTCTGGGATCCCATGGGTCTGACCCATACCACCTACAACCCCCTGCTGAACGGCTTTGCCGCCAACGATTGCGCCGCTACCGAGCTGAACGGCAACACCCGTGATGGTGCCATCTCCTTCACCGGCGTGCGCACCGCCACCATTCAGGGCCAGGTGCACGACGAGAAGTGCTACTACGCGATGGGCGGTATTTCCGGCCATGCAGGCCTGTTCTCCAACGCTACCGAGTTGGCAAAACTGGCCTCTGTCATGCTCACCGGCGGCTACGGCGAGAACCGCTACTTCTCCCGCAACGTGATGGACGCCTTTACCGCACCCAAGAAGGAGGACGCTGCCAACTGGGGTCTGGGCTGGTGGCGTGAGGGCGACAACCAGCGCTGCTGGTATTTCGGTACGCAGGCACCCTCCAATACCATTGGCCATCAGGGCTGGACCGGTACGTTGACCATGATCGACCCCGTGGAGGATCTGGTGGTGGTGTACCTGACCAACAAGATCAACTCCCCGGTCACCGGTAAGGCCGCGAACCCCAATAATTTCAATGGTAACTGGTATACGGCTTCTACGCTGGGTTTTGTGGCACAGCTGCTGTATCAGGGTCTGCAGAACCACGGCACCGACCCCAACAACGCTTACAGCGCCCTGCTGGAGGATATGGCGGAAAGCAAGTTTGCGCTGGTGGCCGAGGGCGGCAGCGTGCCTGCCACCCACCCGCTGGTGCGCTCCGGCTATGCCGTGCTGGAGGCTATGGCTGCCCACGCAAACTCCACCCACTCTTATCTGGATCGCAACTATTTCAACGATGCCCTCACCCTGCTGGATGACACCCGCGATGCAGAGGAACTGGCAAAGCTGAAAAAGATGCTCAATAAGTTTTGAACGCAGTTCTTTACAAATAACTGAATAAATAGCAAAGGGACTGCCGCACCAAATGAGGTACGGCAGTCCCTTTAATTTTAGCAGGCTGGACCCTTTCAGGTGTGCGCCGTTTTGCGCACCAGCTGCCGGTGCATCAGCGCCATCAGCACCAGAAATACCAGCAGGTAGAAGGGGAACAGCGCCGGGGTGATGTTGTTGGCAAGCACGCCGAACAGCGGCGGCATGGCAAGATTGCCCACATAGGCGCTGCTCATCTGGATGCCGATGACGGCCTGAGAATTCT
>ENA-OVGJ01000048-OVGJ01000048.1-human-gut-metagenome-genome-assembly--contig:-NODE-48-length-64125-cov-20.494943_pt1 | contig 64125 bp, 55 predicted proteins | sample MGYA00237772_ERZ505423 | MGnify/ENA primary metagenome ERZ505423 (study PRJEB26158, sample SAMN06016386) | human gut metagenome | biome: human gut; feature: ankylosing spondylitis patient; material...
TAAGGCTCTTTTTTGTAGAAAAACAAAAACTCGTTGTACATCCATATAAGAACGTGCAACGAGTTTTTAGTTATTTATATTGGGAGTTTTGACACGCCCTCCTCCTACTTTGATACCTCATTTGTTAAATAATGGTTAATCTGGCGGCTGATAGGCTTTAATTTCGTAATTTTGCACTTTACTAATTATGCAATTCTTTAAACAAAACAGAATGGACAACGAATTTTTGACAGACGATAAGCAGAACTTCGACTTGGAAGAGTCGGCTGTAAAGCGCCCTGAGCGACATCATAGCAGAGGAGAACGTTCTGACCGCTTCTTTATGATAAGGAATATTCTCAACATTATCTTTATGATTGGTGCCGTTGTGGGTGTTCTTGTGCTCTATTTCCACGATAAAACGATAGGCACGGTTATTATTCTCGTATCTATGGTGTTCAAGATGGCGGAGTGTTGTTTCAGATTAATACGCCTATAATAACTGCCATGATAAGAACAACAAGAAAATTATTAGGACTTCTTGCGTTTCTGTTGTCTGTTCCGATGTGTCTGTCGGCACAGATAGATATGGACGACAACGATCGCTTCAACCAAATGAACCCTGATGGCTCTGTGAACAAGCGCAACCGAAACGCTGCCGACTCACTGGGTACGGACAAAGTTATACCGCGCGGCATAAGGGTATGGACGGTCGATTCGCGTTTTGGCGACCAAAGGAAAGCTGCTGTTGACACCGTGTCGCACATGTTTATGAACTCTATCTTTACAACGGGTTTGCGTGGTGAGTATAACACGACGGGCAATCTCGGTGCGCCGCGCATACATCGCATATTTATCGATCGTCCGGAAACAGAGCAGTTTATCTTTACGCAGCCATACGATTATGTTGTATCGCCCGTAGATAAGTTTCATTTCACGAACACGTTGTCGCCTATCACGAACCTTACATACAACACCGCAGGTGACAGAATAACGGGTGAAGACCGACTTTCGGCTAAGTTTGGAGTGAATGCAGGCAAGCGCCTTGGCGTTGGTTTCAACGTCGATTATCTCTACGGACGTGGCTATTACTCTGAGCAAAGCACGTCGCATTTCAAATTCTTGCTCTATGGCTCCTATCTCGGTGAACGCTATCAGGCACATCTCTTGTTCTCCACTCTTGATCAGAAAGTAACGGAGAATGGTGGTATCACCAACGACGAGTACATAAAGCACCCGGAGAGTTTTGACGACAACTTCGCAACGAACGAGATTCCTACCGTCTTGGAACGCAACTGGAACCGCAACTCTAATCAGCATATCTTCTTCACGCATCGTTTTAGCTTTGGCTTCCGCAAGAAGGTGAAGATGAGCGAGGAGGAGATTGCAGCCCGCAAGTTTGCAATGGAATCGGAGAAGGAGAACGCAGCCTTGCACGAAAAGGAGGCTGCCAAGCGCAAAGCAGAGCGCGAGGGCACTGACTTCGACGAGGAGGAATACGAGGAGCAATCGTTTGGCGGACGTCCTGACGATGCGAAGGTGGCAGGTAAAGAGCCTGCGACTACCGAAATGGCAGACAACTCGGGGCGTATTCGCGTGGATGGCAAGGCTGCAGCCGACAGTCTGAATAGCCTTGCAGCTCAGGCGCAGCTCGACACGATGTGGATGAAGACAGAGTATGTGCCCGTTACGAGCATCATACACACCGCCAAGTTCGACACCTATCGTCGCATTTATCAAGCCTACAACTCCCCGAAGGACTTCTATGCTAACACTTACGACAATGTAGGTGCGTACAGTGGCGACTCTATATATGACAAGACGAGCCATTATCGTTTGCAGAACACGCTCGCCTTGTCGCTGTTGGAAGGCTTCAACAAGTGGGCAAAGGCAGGCGTAAAGGTGTTTGCTACGTCCGACTTGCGCCACTTTACATTGCCTAATACCGAGCGTACATTCACTACGTACAACGAGCACAACCTCAGTGTAGGCGGTCAGCTCTCTAAGACACAAGGTAGAACGCTGCACTACAGCGTGTTGGGCGAGGTGTGGGCGATAGGTAAGGATGCAGGTCAGGTGAAGGTGGATGCTAATGTTGACCTCAACTTCAAGTTCCTTGGTGACACGGTGCGCCTCGCTGCGTCAGGCTTCTTCCATAGTCTTAACCCAACGTTCTATCAGCGCCACTACCACTCGCGCCACTTCTGGTGGGACAAGGACGATATGGCGAAGATTGTTCACTCGCGCTTGGAGGGCACCTTTGCTTACGACAAGACACGCACAAAGCTGCGTGTGGCGTTCGATGAGCTGAAGAACTACACCTATTTCGCAATGGGATACAACATAACCGATGAGCATCTGCGCACGCAGAACACGCTCAGCGTGAAACAAGCTGGTGGGGCGATAAGTCTCTTCACCGTAGGTTTGCAGCAGGATGTGACCCTCGGTCCGGTTAATTGGGAGAGCGTTGTTACGTTCCAGAAATCGTCTAATGAGGCAGTGCTACCTGTGCCCACTTTGAACGTCTACACCAATCTGTACTTGCGCTTTATGATAGCGCGTGTGTTGAAGTGTGACCTTGGTGCCGATGCGCGTTACTTCACCAGCTACTACGCACCCGACTATAGTCCGGCTCTCGGACAATACGCCGTGCAGGATGGTCCAAGCAAGACGAAGGTAGGCAACTATCCGCTTGTGAATGTCTACGCCAATTTCCATTTGAAGCAGGCACGCTTCTTTGTGATGATGAGCCATGTGAACGCCGGCAGCGGCAACCGTTCATATTTCTTCACGCCTCATTATCCGCTCAACCAGCGTGTGTTGCGTTTTGGCGTTAGCTGGAATTTCTTTAATTAAACTTTATTATTGCAGAGACTTTCTGCACTCCATACAAAAACACCCAAGTAGGTTTGGTTCTTTCGCCTAAAACCTACTTGGGTGTTGTCTTTTACGCTAACAAAAGTCATCGTTCTCCGTACGCAGTCTGATTGGGTTGCGTACGGAATCTGATTGGGTTGCGTTCGGAATCTGACTGGGTTGCGTACGGAGAACGATGATTTTTGGCTACATCTTTGAGGCGTACAATAGAATAACTATGACAGTCATAAGAAACAAAAGCAGCAAGTTTGTTCTCGTTGATTTAAAACCATCCTGCTTCCATGTGATAATTGTGTCATAGATTTTTTTAGCATATGCGATTACTATAATAATAATCTCAAACACGTGGTGGATAAAGAATTCTTTCATAAAGCACGTTTTTTGCCTGCAAAAGTAATACTATCCAATGAAACAACAAACTTATTTGCAACATAAAACATTGTTGCATGGTTTCATTAGAATCGGAACAATACAAAAAAAGTGCTAAGACCCTCAGATTATTGCTAACCCAACATGTCTTGGCACATTGTCAAATCATTACATAATGCTTATTTCGTCAACGAAGAGGAATGCCGGTTTGCCCTTTCCGCTATGCCATTCAGGCATGTTGCGCTCCGATGTAGCCTTGATCTTCACGTAGCGTGCCTTTGTGGGCTGGAAGTCGAGCTTGTGGGTGTAGACCTTGTCGGCTGCATCCTCGCCAAGTGTCGGCAACTGCTTTGTAGCCACCTGCTTGAATGTCTTACCATCTTGAGAGACGCTCACTTCGATGTCACGTGCGTCGAGAATCCATGAGCCTTTATCCACGCAGGTGTTTAACTCTACGTGCGAGATTACAGAAGGCTTCTGCATGTCTATAACTGCCTCAAGGTCGTTCTCGCAGAAGCCGAGCCAACGGCCTGTGCCGAAGCCCGTGTCGCCAAACTGTCCGTCGGTAAGCGTAGCTGCACCGTTGTAGGTGTAGTTCTTGTGTGTGGGCTGCAGCAATGTAATGGGGCAAGCCGTAGCCTTGTTGAAGTTTATCTCCTGACGACTAACGCTGCTTCTCTTGCCGTCGCGGAAGGCAGCTGCACAGATGTTTGCAGATTTCTGCAGGGTGATGGCTCCGGTGTATAGCGAACTATTGGATGTCGGTTCGGTACCGTCAAGCGTGTAGCGTATCTCAGCGTTGCCGGTTGTGGTGAGGTGTACCACAATCTCTTGCCACTTTGTGTCGGCATCAACGTGTATGTTAACGTTGAAGAGATGCTTGGCGTAGTTGTAGCCCAGGTGGTCGTAGAGATGAGTGAATTCGACGAGTCGACTTGTGAAGTCGGCGTAGTTTTTCAGCTCGGGCTGGCTCCACTGCACCTCGCTCAGTGCCGCCATACGCGGCAGAGCCATGTACTGCATCTGCTTGAATGTAGGCATATACTCTGTCCAGATATTCGCCTGCACACCGATGATGTGGCGTGCCTCCTCGGCAGTCAGCTCCTTCGGCATCGGCTCGTAAGAGTAGACGCGCTCCAACGGCAGGTAGCCGCCGATAGCCTCTGGCTCGTTAGCCTTGTCGAGCGACTGGTAGTAGTCGAAGTAGAGGTAGCTGTTCGGTGTCATCACCACGTCGTGATGCTGCTTGGCAGCCGCAATGCCACCAGTCTCTCCGCGCCACGACATAACGGTGGCACCCTCAGCGAGTCCGCCCTCAAGAATTTCGTCCCAACCGATGGTGTTGCGGCCTAACGACTTGAGGTAGTTGGAAGCGTGAGTGATGACGTAGCTCTGCAGACGTTCCTCGGCTGTGTGTCCGTCCTTAGCCTCAAGATGCAGTGCCTTGATGCGTGCTTGGCACTTCGGACACTTCTGCCACTGGGTCTTCGGACACTCGTCGCCACCAACATGTATGTACTTAGACGGGAAGAGAGCCACAACCTCCTTCAGCACGTCGTCGACGAATTTCATTGTCTTGTCGTTGCCTGCGCAGAGCACGTTGTCCGACACGCCCCACATCTCCCAAACCTTATACGGACCGCCCGTGCAGCCCAGTTCGGGATAAGCAGCAAGAGCTGCCTGCATGTGTCCTGGCAGGTCTATCTCCGGAACGATAGTAATGTAGCGATCGGCAGCGTACTTCACGATGTCACGTATCTCCTTCTGTGTGTAGAAGCCTCCGTATGGTTTGCCGTCGTACTTATCCGTGTTGTGACCGATGACGGTTTGTGTGCGCTTTGAACCAACCTCGGTGAGCAACGGATACTTCTTTATCTCAATGCGCCAACCCTGGTCATCAGTGAGATGCCAGTGGAAGCGGTTGATGTTGTGCAGGGCGAGTATGTCAATGAATTGGCGTATCTCGTCGGTGCTTACGAAGTGGCGCGACACGTCGAGGTGGGTTCCGCGGTAAGAGAAGCGCGGAGCGTCGACGATGTGAGCACAGGGAACGGTCACTTGTGATGCTTTGCCACTCACTACGGGCAGCGACTTACGCAAGGTTTGTATGCCGTAGAACACACCGGCTGCTGATGCTCCAGCAATGCTGATGCGTTTAGCGTCGACATCGAGCTTGTAGCCTTCAGCGTTGCTGATTGTCTTGTCGATAGAAAGGACAATAGCTGTAGCATTCTTGCCCTGCTTTCCGACACTGGGGCGCACACCAGTAGTCTGTTCGATATACGATGCGAGTAGGGTGGCATTGCGCTTCAGGTCGTTGTTTGAGGTCGCAACTACAATTGATGTTTTGCCGTTGAGGATAAAAGGTGCATCGTTAGTTACGTCAGCCTGCAGCGGTTGAGGCACGATGTTGAAGTCCGCAGTCTGTCCCGATGCGGAGCCGGGCAGGAGAAATGCCGTTGAGACAATGACTCCTGTGAGCAATTTCAAATTCATTGTATTGTTTATCTTGTTTGTTTTAGTAGGCTTGTTTATTTAGAATTGATTTCCTTTGTCTTCTTTTTTAATGATAGTGTATTGAATGATAGACCGAAGATTTCACTTGGTTGCTTACTCAACGTACACCCGTATTGCAAAGTTAGCGGAAATCGGGGACACTACAAAAAAACGACAGCAATAATGTCTAAACATCATTGCTGTCGTTTTATAATATCTATATCTTAGGAGGATAGGGTAGGCGTGCTATCCGTCTCCTCCTTCAATTTCGGTTTGATTAGATCTGCTCGCTCCAATCCTCCTGGCTCTTGCGAACGTAGGTCTGGTAGCGGAGCTTAGCCATCTTCTCTGCCTGGCTGAAGAGTTCGTCAGCCTCCTTCGGGAATGCCTTCTGAACAGAGAGGTAGCGAACCTCACCAAGGAGGAAGTCGCGGAAGTCCTCCCACTTCGGAGCCTTAGAGTCGAGTGTGAACGGGTTCTTGCCCTCGTCAGCCAACAGCGGGTTGAAGCGCCAGAGGTGCCAGTAACCGCAATCAACAGCGAGCTTCTCCTCGTTCTGTGAGCGACCCATACCGCCCTTACGCTTCAGACCGTGGTTGATACACGGAGCGTAAGCAATGATGAGTGACGGACCTGGGTAAGCCTCTGCCTCGCGGATAGCCTTCAATGTCTGAGCATTGTCAGCACCCATAGCGATCTGAGCTACGTAGATGTAGCCGTATGTTGTCTGCATGAGGCCGAGGTCCTTCTTGCGGATACGCTTGCCCTGAGCAGCGAACTGAGCAATAGCGCCGAGCGGAGTAGACTTAGATGACTGACCACCAGTGTTAGAGTAAACCTCAGTATCGAGTACGAGGATGTTAACGTCCTCACCAGAAGCCAATACGTGGTCGAGACCACCGTAACCGATATCGTAAGAAGCACCGTCGCCACCGATAATCCACTGGCTGCGCTTTACGAGGTAGTGGTCGAGAGTCTTGAGCTCTGTGCAAACCGGGCAACCCTTCTCTGCACCAGCAGCGATGAGCGGCTTCAGCTCTGCAGCAGCAGCCTTAGAACCCTCAGAGTCGTTCATGTTAGCCATCCACTTGTCAGCAGCTGCTACGAACTCTGCCGGAACGTGCTCGTCTGCCTTTGCCTCTTCGAGGAGGTGGCAGATGCGCTCCTTCATCTTCTTGTTACCGAGAACCATACCGAGACCGAACTCGCAGAAGTCCTCGAACAGTGAGTTGTCGAATGCTGGACCCTGACCCTTAGCGTTGGTTGTGTAAGGTGTAGACGGGATAGAAGCTGAGTAGATAGAAGAACAACCAGTAGCGTTAGCAATCATCTGACGGTCGCCGAAGAGCTGAGAGATAAGCTTAACGTAAGGAGTCTCACCGCAACCAGAGCAAGCGCCTGAGAACTCGAACAGAGGCTGAGCGAACTGAGAGTTCTTCGGGCTCTGCTTGATGTCTACGAGGTCCTGCTTAGAAGCTACGTTGTGAACGAGGTACTCCCAGTTCTGTACTTCCTTCTGCATATCCTCTGCGTCAACGTTGAACGGAACCATCTTGAGAGCCTTCTCAAGCTCGCCAGTCTCCTTGTTCTTCTTGCCCGGACAAACGTCGGCACAGTTGCCGCAGCCAAGACAGTCGAGTACAGAAATCTCAATGCGGAAGTGCATACCCTTCAGAGCAGCCGGAGCCTTGATTTCCTGTGTCTCAAGACCTTCGATGCCTGCAAGCTCTGCGTCGGTAAGAACGAACGGACGGATAGCTGCGTGAGGACATACGAACGAACACTTGTTACACTGGATACAGTTCTCTACGTTCCATACCGGAACGAATGCCTCAACACCACGCTTCTCGAATGCTGAAGTGCCGTTCTGCCATGTACCGTCAACAGTGTCGTGCTTAACGAAGTCAGAAACCTTCAAGAGGTCGCCTGCCTGACCATTGATAGGACGAACGAGCTCCTTAACGAATGCCGGAGCGTTGTCAGCCTTAGCCTCCTCGTCAGCGAGGTTTGCCCATGCTGGGTCAACAGTGAGCTGCTTGTACTCACCGCCGCGGTCGACAGCTGCGAAGTTCTTGTCAACAACGTCCTGACCCTTCTTAGAGTAAGACTTAACGATGAATGCCTTCATCTGCTCTACTGCGAGATCCAAAGGAATAACCTCTGTGATGCGGAAGAATGCAGACTGGAGGATGGTATTGGTACGGTTGCCGAGACCAATCTCCTGAGCAATCTTTGTTGCGTTGATATAGTAAACAGTGATGTTGTTCTGAGCGAAGATGCGCTTTACCTTGTTCGGAATGAAGTTAACGAGTTCCTCGCCGTCGAAGATAGTGTTCAACAGGAAGTAACCGTTCTTGCGCAAACCGCGTGTAACATCGTACATATTCAGGTAAGCCTGTACGTGGCAAGCCACGAAGTTAGGAGTATTTACCTGGTATGCGCTGTGGATTGGGCTGTCGCCGAAACGGAGGTGTGAGCAAGTGAAACCACCTGACTTCTTTGAGTCGTAAGAGAAGTAAGCCTGGCAGTACTTGTTGGTGTTGTTACCGATAATCTGTACAGAGTTCTTGTTAGCACCTACAGTACCATCAGCACCGAGTCCGTAGAACTTAGCTTCGAACAAGTCGTCGCCGCCCATTGGAATCTCCTCTTCCTCAGGAAGTGAAGTGAATGTAACATCGTCAACGATGCCCACTGTGAAGTGGTTCTTAGGCTGCGGGAGCTCGAGGTTCTTGAACACAGCAACGATCTTAGCCGGTGTTGTATCTGAAGAACCAAGGCCGTAACGACCACCAACGATAAGCGGCTTGCGCTCGTCGTCGTAGAGAGCCGACTTAACGTCGAGGTACAGCGGTTCGCCCTCTGCGCCTGGCTCCTTTGTACGGTCGAGTACAGCGATGCGCTTAACTGTAGCAGGAAGAGCTTTCTTCAGGTAATCTACTGCGAACGGACGATAAAGGTGAACAGCAACCATACCTACCTTCTTACCCTGCTTGTTCAGGTAGTCGATAGCCTCGCGTGCAGGCTCTGTAGCAGAACCCATGAGGATGATTACGTTCTCTGCGTCCTCTGCTCCGTAGTAGTTGAAGAGGTGATACTCGCGACCAGTAATCTTTGTCATCTCCTGGCAGTACTTCTCTACTACCTCAGGGATGCGGTCGTAGTACTCGTTGCAAGCCTCACGGTGTGTGAAGAATGTCTCCGGGTTCTCAGCTGTACCGCGTGTAACAGGGCGCTCAGGTGTGAGGGCACGGTCGCGGAAACGCTTGATGTAGTCCGGATTTACCAACGGACGGATGTCTTCCATATCCATCTCCTCGATCTTGTGGTACTCGTGTGATGTACGGAAACCGTCGAAGAAGTTGATGAACGGTACTGATGTCTCAAGTGTAGCAAGGTGAGGAACAGCAGAGAGGTCCATAACTTCCTGTACTGAACCAGAGCAGAACATTGCGAAGCCTGTCTGACGGCAAGCCATAACGTCCTGGTGGTCGCCGAAGATACAGAGAGAGTGTGAAGCCAGTGTACGTGCAGAAACGTTGAACACGCATGGCAACAACTCGCCTGCAACCTTATACATGTTAGGAATCATCAGCAACAGACCCTGCGAAGCAGTGTATGTTGAGGTGAGGGCACCAGCCTGAAGTGAGCCGTGGAGAGCACCTGCTGCACCAGCCTCTGACTCCATTTCCTGGATAGAAACTCGCTGACCGAAGAGGTTCTTACGACCCTTGGCAGCCCATTCATCTACGTGCTCTGCCATCGGAGATGACGGAGTGATAGGATAGATAGCAGCAACCTCTGTGAACATGTAGCTCACGTGAGCGGCAGCTGTGTTACCATCACAAGTGATAAATTTTTTTTCTTTAGCCATTTTACTAATTCTTTTTAATTAGTGAATACTTATAGTTGTTTTAAACTTTTTCTGTCTAAGCCTCATTTAAGGCAGCGTTTAAGCCGAACTAAGCCGAGTTAAGCCTTTCTAAGCCTTCTTAAGCCTTCCTACTTTTTACTCTTTTACTCTTTTACTTTTTTACTTTTAATAGAGTAAGCCGAACATCCAAAGCGGAACTTTGTTCGCTTGACCAATATTGAGGTCGTAGGTGGCGTATAGTTGCTCTGAGGAGTTGCGAGTGCGTCGTATATGGTTGGCACTCGTGACATGGAAGTGAAGTTTGTTGTCAATGATGTATGCAGCGTCGCGGTTGCCCTGATTGACGCTGTGGTCCTTCCAAAGCATATTGACGAAGAATGTCTCCATAACATCCTGACGGTCTGCCACGATTGGGTAGATGCAGTACATGAGGTTGGGGTTGTACATCATCACCTTTGACGGTTTCTTCGGGAACTCGTCGCCAGGGTGGTAAATGATGTTTATCAAACGTGCATCAGAGAGATACTTGATATAATTCATCACTGTGGCACGGCTTGTCTTAATCTCTCCTGCCAGGTTGCTGATGTTCGGTGCTTTCAGTCCTTCTACAGCAAGTAGGTAGAGGAGCTTCTTTATCTTTGTGAGATATTTTAGCTCGATTTGTTTTATCAGAAGAATGTCTACTTCGGTCATCATGTTCATAGTCTTGAGCAAGTTCTCCTCGAAGTTGCGGTGCTCAAGAAAGAATGGATAGAAGCCATGATGAAGGTAGGAGTTGAAGTGTTCGGCAATGTCTACATTCTTTGCAATCTCGTTGGCTATTTCTACATGATTGGCGAGAATGTTATCAAGCGTATAGACGGGGATGTTATTGCCTGTTTGTAGGTTTAAGTATTCGCGGAACGAGAAGCCACGGAGGTTGTAACTCTTGGCGATGCCACAGAGTTCGGGATTTTCCTCTTTCAGTCGCATCACACTTGATCCCGTGAATATAATCTTCAGGTTGGGACATTGGTCGTAGCATTTGCGAAGCTCGCTGCTCCAGTTTTGCTGCTTGAACACTTGATCAATGAGTAGAACCTCGCCACCGTGGTTATAGAAATCCATCGCAAAGTCAGCGATGCCACGTCCCTGAAAGTAGAAGTTGTTCATATTCACGTAGAGACAACGACGATTGTTAGTGTCGAAATTCTCCTTGGCATATTGCAATAGGAATGTTGTCTTTCCAATGCCTCGTGTACCCTTAATGCCAATGAGACGATCGCTCCAGTCAATCTCGTCCATAAGATTGCGTCTGACTGGTGCGTCCGTATGCTCTACGAGGTATTTATGAGTTTTAAAGAAAGCTTCCATTACTCTATCGGTTGTTTCTGTTGCTTCTGTTACTTGAATATTTTGCTATTTATTATATAGTCTTCTACAACTATGCAAAGGTAATATTAATTTCTTTATTTGCAAACTCTGTATTGCAAAAACTGCATTTTTTTTTATTTTTTGCGTCTGTATCGTTTGCGGTGTGCTATTATGCAGATGTGTAGTCGCTCGAATGTGAAATAAAAGTGGTATTTTTGCACTTGCTTACGAAGTAATTAAAGATAAGAACAGATGAAGTTACATATATTCAATCCTGAGCACGACATAGCTCTTGCTGCCAATCAAGAATGTTTCACCGCCCCTCATGCAGGTAGACGTTTGCGTACCGACTTGGGATTTATCCCTGCTTTCTGGGCTTCAGAAGGCGATATGGTACTCGTAGACGATGTTGAGGCAGCAATAGAGGCACGTCGCCATCTACGTAAGTTCGGCAATGACGTGGTCTTTGTCACCGCTGCCGACTTGAAAGATTTTACTTTAGACGATGTTAAGAGTTTTCAGGTAGAGCCGTGGGGGTGGGATCGCACCATAAAGGAACAACTGTTGCGTGCTAATAAAGGGCTTGAACCATTCATGCCAAGTGACGATGCGCTTGCTACTATCAGAGAGATGAGCAACAGACGCTTTGCTGCAGAACATCTTTTGCCTGTGTTGCGTGAAATAGCTGAGTCCCAAACTGTTGGCGAAAGCCACTACTGCACAACAATGGAGGAGGTACTTCAAGTGTTAAAACGCAACGGAAGAAGCGTGCTCAAGTCGCCATGGAGCAGTAGCGGCAGGGGAGTGCGTTATGTAGAGACCACAGTACTTGATGCACATCTTGAAGGGTGGGCAGCGAATGTCGTCAAACGTCAGGGTGGCATAATGGTAGAGCCATTATATAGTAAGGTGTACGACTTCGGACTTGAGTTTGTGAGCAATTCCGACGGGTCGATTGATTTCAAAGGACTCTCGCTCTTCGCTACACGTGGTGGTGCATATGTAGGCAATATACTTGCCACAGAGGCTGATAAGCGTGAAATATTATCACGGTATGCCGACATTGCTCTTGTTGATAATATCTGCGAGCGTATTCGTGCTGTGCTTTCTCTGCATTTTAAGGGTGTATATGTTGGAGCTTTCGGCATTGACATGATGGCTGTAGCACGTGAGAGTGCTGACGGCTTCCTGCTTCATCCGTGTGTAGAACTTAATCTGCGTCGCACTATGGGGCATCTTGCTTTGTCACTCACGCCTACAATTGCCGAACCACAACGCATAATGAGCATCAGCTATGCAGATAAGTATCGTATGAGAATACACGATACGACGAATAATTTACTGAATACATCGCTGATAGCTCACTAATTATTACACATATTTAAGATTTTATGTGTAGTGCATTAACGTGGTTTTTCTGAGAAAATCAGTAACTTTGCATACGAGAAACATATAAATATATATACGATGAAACAAACAAAGATTGTTGCTTCTATTAGCGATCGCCGTTGTGATGTCGAGTTCCTCCGCAAATTGTTCTTTGCCGGAATGAACGTCGTAAGAATGAATACTGCACATGCGACGCCTGACGGGATACGTAATATTATAAAGAATGTGAGAACTGTTTCGCCCCACTTGGCTCTTATGATTGACACAAAGGGACCAGAGGTGAGAACCACTGGTTGTGCTGAGCCAATAGAGTACAAGACGGGCGATGTGGTTAAGATATTTGGACGTCCGGGTATGGACTCATCGCACGATATCGTCAATGTGTCATACATCGACTTCGCCAAGGACGTTAAGGTAGGCGACCATGTGCTCTTCGACGACGGCGAACTCGACATGCTTGTTATAGAGAACGACGGTCCGATGCTTGTAGCTCAGGTGCAGAACGACGGTGTGCTTGGTGCACACAAGAGCGTGAACGTACCTGGCGAGCATATCGCTCTGCCTGCTATTACGCAGAAGGATCACGATAATATACTCCTTGCTATTGAAGAAGACATCGACTTTATTGCTCATTCGTTTGTGCGTTCTGCCGATGATGTTCTTGCGATACAGAAGATACTCGACGAGCACAATAGCGACATAAAAATTATCTCAAAGATTGAAAATCAAGAAGGAGTAGATAATATTGATGAGATTATTGATGCCTCTTATGGCATTATGATTGCGCGTGGCGACCTTGGTATAGAGGTGCCAATAGAGCAGATACCGGGCATTCAACGCCAGATTATACGCAAGTGTGTGATGAAGAAGAAGCCGGTTATCGTCGCAACACAGATGCTCCATACGATGATTAAGAATCCGCGCCCTACACGTGCTGAGGTTACTGATATAGCCAATGCTATCTATTCATATACAGATGCACTTATGCTTAGTGGTGAGACGGCAAGTGGCAAGTATCCGCTTGAGGCAGTGCAGACGATGGCTGCCATTGCTGAGCAGGCAGAGAAGGACCGCTCTGCGCTTGGCGACTATGAGGTACCGATGAACGAGAACTGCTCGCAGCGTGAGTTCCTTGCACATGCAGCTATTGAAGCAACAAAGACACTTGGCGTTGCTGGTATCATCACCGACAGTCTTACTGGCGAGACCGTACGCCATTTGGCTGCATTCCGTGGTCCGAACCCTATTCTTGCAATATGTTATAAGGAAAAGACACAGCGCTGGTTAAATCTCAGCTTTGGTGTCATCCCCGTTCATCAGAAGGAACATGCGCCTGCTGCATATATGTTCACAGCTGCATTGCGTATGCTCCGACAGAAAGGCTACATCGGCTCCGACGATAAGATTGCGTACCTTAGTGGTAGCTTCGGATTGGGCAACCCGACGGGCACAACATTCCTCGAAATCAATAAGGTTAGTCAAGTGTTCGATAAGTCGTACGAATTCCATTTGCCTAACAAGGAATAACCATTATATAGAAGTCAATTTAATATGACAATACGAAATAGGAGGTCGTAAGATCTCCTATTTTTTTGTCTTGTATTGAAACAAAAAAGGACGGGGTGCAATCACTGCAGCCCGCCCTCAAATAATTAGAGAGTTATAAAAAAATAAGTTTTCCGATTTTAAACCTTCTCGATAATCTGTCCGCCAGCCTCTACTGCCTCCATGTTCAGAGGAATAAGACCGTGGTGACGCTCGGGAAGTGTCTTGTAAAGAGCCTTGTTGAGGCCGTCGGTGCTCACAATCGGACAAACCTTTAGCAGGCCGCCGAGTACAATCATGTTGAACACCTTTGAGTTCTTCAATTCGGCAGCCTTATCCATAGCGTCGATACGATAGACATTGATGTCCTTACGGGTCGGTGGCTTGATAATACCGAACCCGTCATATATAAGTATTCCGCCTGGCTTCACCTTCGACTCGAACTTGTCGAGCGATGGCTGGTTAAGCACGATAGCCACATCATACTGGCTAAGGATAGGCGATGAGATGCGCTCTTCGCTCACGATTACTGTCACGTTGGCTGTACCGCCACGCTGCTCAGGACCGTAAGCCGGCATCCATGTTACTTCTTTGTTCTCCATCAGACCGGAGTAGGCGAGAATCTTACCCATTGAGAGCACGCCCTGTCCTCCGAAACCTGCTATAATTATTTCTGCTTTCATAGGTTTGTCGTGTCTTTTAAGTCACCCTTCGGGTATTGTTTGAACATATTCTCTTCCATCCACTTGTTGGCCTTCACCGGTGGCAACTTCCATCCGCTGTTGCATGTAGCAACAATCTCAACGAGTGATGAACCCTTGCCCTCCATAGATGCTGTGAATGCCTTCTTAATAGCAGCCTTTGCCTTACGGATTGATGCTACGTTCTCTACGCTCTGGCGTGTTACGAAGCATGTGCCCGGCAGAGTGACAGCCATTTCAGAGAGGTTGAGTGGATAACCATGCAGCGCCGGTTCGCGACCATAAGGACATGTAGATGTCTTCTGACCGATAAGCGTTGTCGGAGCCATCTGTCCACCTGTCATACCGTAGATGGCATTGTTGATGAATATGAGAGTGATGTTTTCACCGCGGTTCAGTGCGTGGATACTCTCGGCTGTTCCGATACAAGCCATGTCGCCGTCGCCCTGATAGGTGAAGACAAGGCGCTCTGGCCACAGACGCTTGATGGCAGAAGCAAGAGCTGGAGCGCGTCCGTGTGCTGCTTCCTGCCAGTCGATGTCGATATAGTTGTAGGCAAATACAGAGCAGCCTACCGGGCTTACGCCGATGGCGTTCTCCTGCATGCCCATTTCTTCGATAACTTCAGCCACAAGTTTGTGAACTACGCCATGCGAACAACCTGCGCAGTAGTGCATGTGGGTATCGTTGAGAAGCTCAGGCTTTTTGTAAACCAGGTTCTCCGGTGATATTATATCGTTCATAGAAATTTCTCCTTTAAAGCTTTAACCATTTCCTCTGGCTCGGGAACGATGCCGCCGAGTCGTCCGTAGTGCTCACAACGTACAGTGCCGTTTACTGCGAGGCGTACGTCCTCGATCATCATGCCGGCGTTAATCTCTGCAACGAGAATACCCTTGAGTTTCTTAGCTGCCTCTGCAATCTCCTTTTCGGGGAAAGGCCACAATGTGATAGGACGGAACAAACCGACCTTGATGCCCTCTGCACGTGCAAGCTCGATAGTCTTTTCTGCAATGCGTGCTGCCGAACCGAACGCAACAATCATGTATTCTGCGTCGTCCATGAACTTGGTCTCGTAGCGAACCTCATTCTCGCGAATCTTGCGGTACTTTTCCTGAAGCTGCAGGTTGCGCTGCTCCATAATCTCAGGCTTAAGCTCGAGAGATGTGATAACGACGGGCTTACGGCCCTTGCAACCAGTAGCTGCCCACGGACATTCCTTTATGATTTCTTCGTTTGTGCGGCGTGGCTTGAATGGAGGAAGAACTACCTTCTCCATCATCTGACCGATAACACCGTCAGAGAGAATCATTGCAGGGATGCGATACTTGAAAGCGAGTTCAAAAGAGAGGTCGACAAAGTCTGCCATCTCCTGAACAGAGTTCGGTGCGAGCACGAGAATATAGTAATCACCATTGCCACCGCCACGGGTAGCCTGGAAATAGTCGCTCTGTGAAGGTTGGATGGTGCCAAGACCAGGACCGCCGCGCTGAACGTCGACGATAAGACCCGGTACTTCTGCGCCTGCCATATAAGAGATACCCTCCTGCATGAGCGATACGCCCGGACTTGACGACGATGTCATAACGCGTTTGCCGGTGCCACCGCCACCGTAAAGCATGTTGATTGATGCAACTTCACTCTCTGCCTGAAGCACTACCATGCCTGTGGTCTCCCAAGGCTTAAGTTCTGAGAGTGTTTCGATAACTTCGGTCTGTGGAGTAATAGGATAGCCGAAATAACCATCACAACCACAACGGATGGCAGCGTGGGCGAGAGCCTCGTTGCCTTTCATAAGTTTAACTTCCTGTTCTGCCATTGTGTTAATCCTCCATTTTTTTACGGTAAACACTAATACATCCGTCTGGACATACAATTCCGCACGATGCACAACCAATACAATCGTCAGGTCTTACAGCCTCGGCGTATTGATAACCATGCACGTTCACTGCCTTTGCTGTGAGAGCAATGACATCTTTCGGGCAAGCTACAACACAAAGAGAGCATCCTTTGCATCGGTCGGTGTTAACCACGATAGCACCTTTGATTTTTCCCATAGTAATATATCGTTTAGAGTTAGGGGTTATACATATCTTTACAGTAGAAGGCGAACATGTCGTCGAGCATTTGCTTTGCTTCCACTGCAGGCGACTCGGGGTCGAGAGCTATTGCTTCGAGATAGTTGTCGATAGCATGCTTCCAATCGCCTTTACGTCTGTACTCGTTGCCGAGCTTGTAATAGTCTTCTGCTGTCATACTTTTATTAAGGTTGGGGTGTTGTTATGTTGTTATGTTGACATTTGTCAGCATCTGTGATGCATGATATTGACGCTTGTCTTCATCTTGCCATTTACCATCCTTTTGCTGCTTGCAGCGTGTTCTTCATCAGCGAGCAGATTGTCATCGGTCCGACGCCGCCTGGTACTGGTGTTATGAACGAACACTTCGGAGCTACTTCGTCGAACTTCACGTCGCCGTTGAGGCGAAATCCGCTCTTGCGTGTTGCATCAGGAACGCGAGTAGTACCCACGTCGATTACCACAGCACCTTTCTTCACCATGTCGGCTGTCACGAAGTCGGGCTTGCCGATTGCTGCAATGATGATGTCGGCTTCGCGACATTCTTTCTTGATGTCAGCAGTGTGCGAGTGGCATACCGTAACTGTTGCATCGCCATATTGCTTCTGCATCATCAGTTGTGCCATTGGTTTTCCAACGATGTTGCTTCTGCCGAGCACAACACATTTCTTTCCCGAGGTCTCTATGTTGTAGCGTTTGAGCAGGGTTACTATACCGAGTGGGGTAGCGGATATGAAGCATGGCAAACCGATAGCCATACGTCCGACGTTTATAGGATGGAAGCCGTCAACGTCTTTGCGGTAGTCGATAGCCTCGATTATCTTCTGCTCGTCGATATGACGTGGGAGCGGCAACTGCACGATAAATCCGTCTACATCGTTGTCGTTGTTCAGACGTTCTACACATGCGAGCAGTTCGTCCTCGGTGACATCGTCTTCGTAGCGGATAAGTGTCGACTTAAAGCCACACTTTTCGCAGGCAATGACCTTGTTCTTCACGTAAGTCTCTGAGCCACCATCGTGACCTACAAGCACTGCCGCAAGATGCGGTTGCTTGCCACCTGCAGCCATGATGCTCTTCACCTCTTCTGCTATTTCTGCTTTAATAGCTTCAGCAGTTGCTTTTCCGTCAATCAGTTGCATATCTCTTCTTTTTTAGAACTTTGGCATACCTGGCATTCCTTTCATCTTGCTCATCATGCCAGCCATTTTTGCCATATTTGTACCAGTAACCATCTTCATCATCTTGCGAGTCTGGTCGAACTGCTTGATGAGTCGGTTCACCTCCTGGATGTTTGTACCGCTACCTTTCGCGATACGTATACGGCGGCTTTGGTTCAGAATTTCCGGGTTCGTACGCTCCTTCGGAGTCATACTCTTTATGATTGCTTCAATGCCCTTGAATGCATTGTCGTCAATGTCAACGTCCTTGATAGCCTTGCCTACGCCCGGAATCATTGCTGCGAGATCCTTCAGATTACCCATCTTCTTTATCTGCTCAATCTGTCCGAGGAAGTCGTTGAAGTCGAACTTGTTCTTCTGAATCTTCTTCTGCAGGCGGCGTGCCTCTTCTTCGTCGAACTGTTCCTGGGCGCGTTCTACAAGGCTCACGATGTCACCCATGCCGAGGATACGGTCTGCCATACGTGACGGATGGAACACGTCGATCGCTTCCATCTTCTCGCCGGTACCTACGAACTTGATTGGCTTAGTGACAACGGTGCGGATAGAGAGTGCAGCACCACCGCGTGTGTCGCCGTCGAGCTTGGTGAGAACCACACCGTCGAAGTCGAGACGGTCGTTAAACTCCTTGGCTGTGTTGACAGCGTCTTGACCGGTCATCGAGTCGACAACGAAGAGAGTCTCGTTCGGGTTGATGGCGTTCTTCAAGGTCTCAATCTCGTTCATCATCTCCTCGTCTACTGCCAGACGACCTGCGGTATCGACGATTACTACGTCGTAGCTCTTGGCCTTTGCCTCGCGAATAGCGTTGTTTGCGATGCTTACAACGTCCTTGTTCTCAGGTTCAGAATATACGGGTACGCCTACCTGCTCGCCAACGACCTTGAGCTGTTCGATTGCTGCCGGACGATATACGTCGCAGGCTACGAGCAACGGGTTCTTGTGTTGCTTGTTCTTGAGCATATTAGCAAGCTTGCCCGAGAAAGTGGTTTTACCAGAGCCCTGCAGACCGCTCATGAGGATGATTGACGGTCGTCCGTTCAGGTTAAGCTCGGCAGCTTCGCCACCCATGAGTTCGGCGAGCTCGTCGTGTACAATCTTTACCATCAACTGACTTGGCTTCACCGCTGTGAGTACGTTCATGCCGAGAGCTTTTTTCTTCACCGTGTCGGTGAAAGTCTTAGCCACTTTATAGTTTACGTCGGCATCCAACAGAGCGCGTCTTACGTCTTTGAGGGTTTCGGCAACGTTGATTTCGGTAATCTTGCCTTCACCTTTGAGAATTTTGAAACTGCGTTCAAGTCTGTCACTAAGATTTTCAAACATATCTATTTTCTTTTCTTTTTATTAAAATTAATGTGTGCGCTTTGTGGGGCGTTTCTATACACGTCGCTTGTTTTGCAAAAGTAAGCAAAAAATAACGAGTTTCGGAATAAAAACTTATCTATTTAATTAATTTTAAGTTACTTTTTTAAGAAGATGTTGTTTAGTTCTACTTTTATCACTTCTTCGTTCACGAGATACTCCATAGCTTCGTCTTTTGCTTCCTGGTTTAGCACTATTTTGTTAAGCTCTGTAATTGAGTGCTTTTCGCCGTCTGCGAGCAGAGCTTTTATCGCTTTCAGTGCTTGATTATACGCATCTTTGTATGATTGTGATGTGTCTTGATGTGTCAAACACACGTCGCATTGGTGACAGTCGTCGGTTTCTGTCTCGCCGAAGTAGCGCAGCAGCTGCCTGCTACGGCATACAGTATCGTTCTGTGCATAGTCGATGATGCTTTTTATGCGTTTCTCAAACTGTGTTTTACGTTCTTCGTACACAGATTCTGAAATAACTATCTCCTCAGGCAATACGCGGTCTTGTGTGTATGTGAGCAATGGCACAGAGCGTTCGGGGATGAAATGCAGTATTCGGCGTTGGCTCAGACTCGTCAAAATCAAGTACACTTGTTGTTGGGTGAGTCCCGTTGCATGTGCTATGAATGCGAGCTCTATGAAGTGGTAGTCGACGAACAATCCGCTGTATTCGCGCAGTAGTGTTGTTATCACGAGTTCCTCGTTCGGCGTTGTTTCGTGCAACATGTATAGCTGATCGCGTTCGAGTGTGAACTTTACGCGTGTTCGCGAGTCGGGATCGATGTCATATTCTATGTAGCCCGCTCTTGAGAGTATCTTTAGAGCTGAGTTTACGATTACGGGGTAGTGATGGAAGAGTAGGCTGAACTTCTCTACTTCGAAGTGGAATGTGCGTCCATAACCCGAACCTGCAGCAATCTGCAGATAGTAGGCAATGTGCTCATACACACGACAAATTTCTTCCTTGTTAGGGAATTCTTGTGCGATGCGTTTCAAAAGCTTTGCCTTGTCGCTCTTGTCGTAGAGCAATACGGCGTAAGCCTTCTTCCCATCGCGTCCGGCTCTGCCTGCTTCCTGAAAGTAAGCCTCTATCGAATCGGGGCAAGTAATGTGTATCACTACGCGTACGTCGGGCTTGTCGATACCCATGCCGAAGGCGTTTGTCGCAACCATTACTCGCACCTCATCGTTGTGCCATTTTTTCTGACGTTCATCTTTTGTAGTGTGCTCAAGACCAGCGTGATAAAAGGTTGCGCTAATGTTATTGTTCAACAAGAGCTCGCATATCTCTTTCGTTAGTTTGCGACTTCGTACATAGACTATAGCACTGCCGTTTATTGAGTTCAGTATGTGCACTAACTGTTGCTGTTTGTTGTCAGATGTGCGCACTACGTATGCGAGGTTCTTGCGTTCGAAACTCATGCGGAACACGTTCCGCTCCTTGAATTCTAATTGCTCTTGTATGTCGTCAATAACGTCCTTTGTAGCGGTTGCGGTGAGCGCAAGTATTGGAGCGTCGGGCTTTAAGCGGCGTATGTCGGCTATGTGCAGATACGATGGGCGGAAGTCGTAGCCCCATTGCGATATGCAGTGGGCTTCGTCAATGGTTATGAAGCTCACTTTTATATGCGCCAGTTTGGTTTGGAATAGCTCCGAACCGATGCGCTCCGGCGACACATAGAGTATCTTCGTATTGCCGAGCACGCAGTTCTCGAGTGTCTTGACGATTTCCTGACGGCTCATGCCCGAGTATATGGCAGCAGCGAGCACTTGGCGGCGGCGCAGGTTCTCCACCTGGTCTTTCATCAGTGCGATGAGTGGCGTGATAACAATGCACACACCTTCCATGGCGAGAGCCGGCACTTGGAATGTGAGCGATTTGCCGCCGCCCGTAGGCATCAGTCCTAACGTGTCCTTGCCCTCGGCTATGCTGCGTATGATGTCGCGCTGTATGCCGCGGAAGTCGGAGTAGCCCCAAGTGTCTCTGAGTATTTTGAGATATAATGTTTCGTCGTAACCCATTTTGTTGTTTAATTGAAGCTTCTCGGTTTGTTCTTGTTGTTAGTCTTCCTCCGCCACACGTATGTCTTCAATCTGTAGCTGCACCATGTTGCGTTTGAACACGTTGTCCTCAATGGTGTAGGCTATGTCGAAGCTACGTTTCGATTTAATGTAACGTGCTGAAGCGCTCTGTCCGAATGCGATACCATTCACAATGTTGCTCGATTTGGAGTCTACAAGCTCCAGTTTGATGTGCTCCTGCTCGCGTCCCACGACCTTGCTTGTGCCGTAGTCGTAAACGTCGGTTGTGCAGAAGAGCGGCTTGGTGTTGCCTGGTCCGAATGGCGAGAAACGCTTCAAGTCGTTGTGCAGTTTCTTCGTGATGTCGCGGAAGTCGATTTCGGCATCTATGTTGAGTATTGCCTCTGTCTGTTCGGGCTGTATGTGCTCGTCTACATAGCGTTGGAAGCGGTTGCGGAACTCCTGTATATCGTCCCATCGCAGCGTTAGTCCGGCAGCGTAGGTGTGTCCGCCGAAGTTCACGAGCAGGTCACGACAGCTCTTTATAGCCGAGTACACGTCGAAGCCCGTCACGCTGCGTGCTGAACCAGTAGCGAAGTCGCCGTCGCGTGTCAGTACGACAGTCGGTCGGAAGTAGATTTCGGTGAGTCGTGATGCCACGATACCGATAACGCCCTTCTTCCAGTTCTCGTCGTAGAGTACTATCGACGAGCGGTGGCGCTGACTCTCCAGTTTCGATACGATGCTGTTAGCCTCCTCTGTCATCTGCTTGTCGATGTCCTTGCGCTGTTCGTTGTACTCGTCGATGTGCTTCGCCTTGGCAAGCGCGTGCGAGAAGTCTTTCTCTACGAGCAAATCGACGCTCTCGCGTCCGTTCTCCATACGTCCCGACGCATTGATGCGCGGACCTATCTTGAACACGATGTCGCTCATGGATATGTCTCTGCCTCCGAGTCCGCAGATGTCTATAATCGCCTTCAGTCCGATGCTCGGGTTCTGGTTGAGCGTTTTCAGTCCGTGGTAGGCGAGTATGCGGTTCTCCTCTGTGACGGGCACGATGTCGGCAGCTATGCTCACGGCACAGAAGTCGAGCAGCGGGATGAGTCGGGCGAAGGGTATGCCGTTGTTCTTGGCGAATGCCTGCATCAGCTTGAAGCCTACGCCACAACCGCAGAGATGCTTAAATGGGTAGGTGTCATCCGGTCGCTTCGGGTTGAGGATAGCCACTGCGGGCGGCAGTTCCTCGTCGGGCATGTGATGGTCGCAGATGATGAAGTCGATGCCGAGCGACTTGGCGTAGGCTATCTCTTCAACGGCTTTGATGCCACAGTCGAGAATGATGATGAGTTTCACGCCTGCCTCCTTAGCGTAGTCGATTCCTTTCTTGCTAACGCCGTAGCCTTCGTCGTAGCGGTCGGGGATGTAATACTCTATGTTGGAGTAGAACTGCTGTATAAACTTGTACACCAGTGCTACCGCTGTGCATCCGTCCACGTCGTAGTCACCGTAAACAAGGATGCGCTCCTTGCGCCCCATCGCGTCGTTGAGGCGGTCTACAGCGAGGTCCATGTCCTTCATGAGGAAGGGGTTGATGAGGTCTGCCAGCTGCGGGTGGAAGAATCGCTTGGCAGCTGACTCTGTTGTTATGCCGCGTCGCATGAGCAGCAGGGCGAGTATCGGGCTGATATTCAGCTTCGCCCCCAGTTCGTCAGCCGCCTGTTTCTCCTCTGTCGCAGGTGACTTGTAATTCCATTTGAATAACATTATATATAGTTTTTATTTTTTCTCGGTTTAGGAGTGGGGTGCAGAGTGTCTGCGCGTTTAAGGTAAAACGCGTGTAAAGTTACAAAAAAACTATGGAATAAGAGGAGTGTTTTTTGTGTTTTTAAGTGGCAGGTTAAATTCTTTATACCTAATTATTATATTTTTGTAGTATATTATCGTTGTGTGTGTTGGTTATTTGTTGTGTGTGTAGCATCCGCATCGACCGGCGCAGACATCCGCATCGACCGACGCAGACATCCGTATCGACTGGCGCAGACATCCGCATCGACCGGCGCAGACGTCCGCATCGACCGACGCGGATTGCATAAGTACGAAAAAAAGACCGAGCAAGGTGGTTGTACACCTGCTCGGTCTTAGTGTCTTAGTTACAAATAGGGTTTTGCTTGTCGCAACCTGCTGGGGTTAGTCGCCAATACCCTGATTTTTCTTAGCCTCAATCATCTTCTGAAGGATGTCAGCCGGGATAGCGTTCTTGTTCACCATGTAGTCCATTGTGTTGGCTACGATGTAGTTCTTTGTCATGTACCAGATACCCTTGTAGTCGCCTGTCTCGCCCCAAGAGTTCTTCACCATGTAGTACTCCTTGCCGTGCTGGTCCTTAGCGATACCGAAGATAAGCATGCCGTGGTCGTCGGTGAGCTCCCAGTTGTCGAAGCGCTGCTGACGCTGCTCTGCTGTCGGCTCGAGCTCAGGCACCTTGCAGCCGAGTGAGTCGATGAGGTTTGTGCGCTTTGCCGGAGAAAGCTTCAACCAGCGAGCCATGTCGCTGCCAGAGAGACCCTCTGCCTTCTTTGTATCTACGAAGTAAGCAAGACCCTTGCGTGTGAAGCCCGGCTCGCTAACGTCGCCACCCCAAGCTACTGTGTAGCCGTTCATGACAGCGTTCTCGAGGATGCGTGCCATGTCCTCCATCGGAAGGTTCCATGACAGCGGGTTGCGCCAGTTGTCCTGCACCTCAACAGCGTACTGTGTGTAGTACGGGTGGTGTGAGTAGCTTGTGATTGTTACGTAGTCGTCGAAGTTCAAACCGAGGCTTGCTGCGAATGACTTCGGAGTGTACTCCTTGCCTTCGTATGTGAACTTCTCCGGACACTGGCCGAGGTAAGCGTCGAGGATGCCCTGGAGACCCACCTTCCACTGCGAAGAAATCTTGTTAGCTGTGCTCTTAGCGATGCCTGCTACGTACGGCTCAAGCTGACCGAAGAACTCGTTGAAGTTGTTGAGCGAGTCGCCGTAGAGTGAACCTGGGAACGGCATTGCGTCCTCCGGGCAGATACCCTGGTTCTTCAGTACGTGCAATACGTCATAAGCCGAACCGCCCTGAGAGAACTGACAGTCGCCGTGGAGGCGTACAACCTGAACGGCGCGGTCCATATAGGTCTTGTTAGCTACGAAAGCCTCGCAGAGGTCGTAAGTCTTGCCTGTAGCCTTGAGAATCTCGCTCTCGAAGTATGAGAGAGTAGAGTAGTCCCAGCATGTGCCGCTACGATTCTGGTCCTTGATACTTGTGATCGGGTTCTCCTTGATTGTCGTGAAGACAGGCTTGTTGCTCGATGCAGCCTTCTTTGGCTTAGCTGCGTTTGCGCTCATCGCAAAAACAGCGAGAAGTGCGAGTGTTAAGATTTTCTTCATGTGATTTTGTTGTAATTTATTAAATTAATTGTTGTTTATTAAGCAATGTCTATTTGTTCTCTGCCATGTATGCTTCGATATCCTTCGGGTGGTAGGGTATTCTGTCCTTGCCGAGGAAGCGACATCCGTCTTTTGTGATGAGTATGTCGTCTTCGATGCGTATGCCGCCGAAGTCCTTGTAGGTCTCAATTTTATCGAAGTTGAGGAACTCGGCGCAGTGGCCTGAAGCCTTCCAGTCGTCGATGAGTGCAGGGATGAAGTATATGCCAGGTTCGTCGGTCACGACGAAGCCCTCCTCTAAGCGGCGGCCCATGCGCAGGCAGTTGGTGCCGAACTGGTCGAGACGCGGACGTGTCTCCTCGTCGAAGCCTACGTTTATCTGGTCGAGACCTTCCATGTCGTGTACGTCCATGCCCATCATGTGGCCCAATCCGTGAGGCAAGAACATGGCGTGAGCGCCTGCTGCCACGGCTTCGTCTACATCGCCCTTCATCAGTCCTAATTCCTTCAGGCGTTCTGTCATCAGTCGGCATACAGAGAGGTGTACGTCCATATATTTAACGCCAGGCTTTGCTACATCGAGTGCGTGGTCGTGACATGCCTCAACGATAGAATAAATCTCGAGTTGGCGCTCTGTGAACTTGCCGTTGACGGGGAATGTGCGTGTGTTGTCTGAGCAATAATTATTGATTGTCTCCGCTCCGCAATCGCACAATACGAGGCGTCCGCTCTCAAGTTTTGCCATCGAAGGGTTGCCGTGCATTATCTCGCCATGCTGGCTGAAGATGGTGGCAAAGCTTGTCATTGCTCCGTAAGATAGGGCTATGCTGTCTACTTGTCCGGCTACGAACTTCTCCGTAAGGCCTGGTTTTGTAAGGCGCATGGCAGTGGTGTGCATCTTGTAGCCGATTACTGCTGCACGCTCAAGTTCTTCTATCTCTTGCTGTTCTTTGGTAGAGCGCATCTTCACAACGGCACGAATAAGTTCGATGCTTGCCGCTTCCTTCTGCTGAACGGGGTGTATGCCGAGCAAGTCGAATATCTGTATCTTAGTGTCGTGGCGATAAGGTGGAAGGAAGTGTATGCGGCGTTTCTGTCGCATTGCTTCGTTGCAAATGCTCTTGAGCGATTTCATGGGGGCTGTGTTAGCCACGCCGACACGTTCTGCCATATCTTTCACGCTGTCAACACTGCCATACCACACGATATCTTCAATGTCGATATCGTCGCCGACGAGTGTCTCTGTGCCGTTATCGAGGTCGATAACACCGACAAGACCGTCTCGGTTGAGTCCGAAATAATAAAGAAATGAGGAGTCTTGACGGAATGGATAGTAACCATTTGAAGGGTAGTTACATGGCGACTCGTTGTTGCCGAAGAGTATTATTATACCGTCTTTCATAAGCTCTCGAAGCTTGGCGCGACGGCCAACGTAGGTTGCTTTGTCAAACATATAACCTTGTTTTTTGTTATTATTTGCACAAAGTTACGTTAATTTGAAGACATAACAAAACGATAACGCCATTTTATGTTTTATTATGATATTGTTTCGCTTCGATTTCAAACGTAAGAAATAAATATGCGAATATTATGATTGGTTGTATTTATTCTTCGAGAGTGGAAATGCTATTCTCAAATCTGTGCACACAACAACTCATAACCTCTACCGGAGCATAGAAGAAATACTTCTTGTAGTTGCGGAACGTCTTCTTCATGCCTTTTGAGTTGTTCGACACGAAGACGCCTGAGGAATGATGAAACTGCCATTCGTCTTGTTTGATGACGATGGGTGCGTCGAGAGCTTCGAGTGCCAGCTCGTAAGCTTTCGGCGTAATGTCTTTTATGAATGGTATCTCGTCCTTCTCAAAGCCCAATGTCTTGATGAGAATGCTTGCCTCCAACTGCGCAATCTTTGTCAGCTGTAGACGATTGAGCCAGTTTTCAAGCTTTATAAAGTCGATTTTATCACCATCGTGACGCAGAAACGCACCGATACGCACGATGTTTGCGAAGTGCAAACCGTTGGTGAGTATGGTTTGTGTTGTCTGTACGATGATGTCAAGGAAGTTGAGGGTCTCTATCGACGAGTCGTCGCTCAGCGGCTCCGACTTACGTATCTTCTTCAAGCGACTATTTAGTAGCAGGTTCTGCATTCGTGAGAAGCCCGCATCAGGCAGGTTCTGTAGTCCGCCCACGGCTGGTATGTCAGCGCGGTCTGCAAAGTACTCTCCCAAGCCGTGTGTTTCTGCCAGTTTGGCAAGTACGTTCCATTTGTATTTGGACATGGGCTCAATGTCTTCGCTCATCCCAAATACCTTATTTTGAATAATACGAAAAAAGTTACGCTTTATTATGTCCATAATAGAATGTTGAATGTGGAGTGTTGAGTATTTAATGTTGAATGCCGGATGTTATGAGTATCTGCGCGGCAGACGGAAGATGATAGCTACAGCCACACACAACGTCAGAGCCATGGGGTAGAACAGATACGGCATTATTCTGATGGGGTTCAGCTGCGTCAGTCCGGCTGCCATAAGCATCTGTGCGCCATAGGGTATGAAGCCCTGCGCGCAGCACGAGCAAGTGTCGAGTAGACTTGCCACCTTGCGCTTGTCGAGCTCGAAGCGCTCGCTGATGCGTCGTGCTATATTTCCGGTGGAGATAATAGCCACGGTGTTGTTGGCTGTGCAAAGGTCTACGATGGCCACCATGAGGGCGATAACAGCTTCTGCACCGCGCTTGCCCTTGATGTGCGATGTTGTCTTGGCGATGATGAAGTCGATGCCGCCCTTCTTGTGCACTATCTCGAACACGCCGCCGGCAAGCATTGTTATTATGATCAGTTCGCCCATCGACAGTATGCCGTCGCCCATTGAGTGGAACCACTCGTACACGTCGAAGCTTCCGTCGAGTATGCCGATTGTTCCGGTTATTGTTAGTCCGATGGTGAGCACCGCCATTACGTTCATGCCGGCGATGGCTGTAGAGAGAACGGCGAGGTAGGGTAGTATCTTCACGTAATTGATGCCATGCACATTGGCAAGTGGCGACATCTCTTGTCCTAAGAAGACGTATATGGCAAGCGAGAGGATTGCTGCAGGGAGAGTTATGAAGAAGTTCACGCGAAACTTGTCGTTCATCTTGCAGCCTTGCGTGCTCGTAGCGGCGATGGTGGTGTCGGATATGAACGAGAGGTTATCGCCGAAGAACGCACCGCCTACTACTACAGCTGTCACTAACGCCACGTCCAGTTGCATTGTGGTGGCGAGTCCTGAGGCTATCGGCACGAGTGCTACTATGGTTCCTACGCTTGTGCCTATCGACAGGCTTATGAAGCATGTCGCAATGAACAGCCCGGGCAGCACCATGTTGCTCGGCAGTAGCGAAAGCATTGTGTTTACGGTGGCATCAACTGCTCCGATGGCTTTTGCCGAGTTGGCAAAGGCACCAGCCAATACGAATATCCAAAGCATCGTCATGATGTTTGGCGCACTGGCTCCGCGACTGAAGGCTGCTACGTTCTTTTGCAGACTCTTGCCACCTGCTATTGTCACAGCGTAGATGCCCGAAATCATGAACGCTACGCTTATCGGCACCTTATAGAAGTCGCCCGCTATAATCGATGTTACAAGATATAGAGTGATAAATACCAAAAGAGGGCTTATCGCAAGAACTCCTTTTAAATTGTTCATAGTTGTATCTTTTTTTTTAGTCTGCGTGGTATGGGCAAGATGCCCATACCTCCTATCTTTTGCTTGGTTGGTGCAGTAGGGACTGCTGCACCTCCTACTTTTTTTACTTTTATCTGTCCTTTTTACCTTTTTACTTTTATCAAAGCTGTGTGCGACGGTAGAAATCAACATTCTCTTTCGTTAGAAGCTCGATTGGCATATAGTTTACGGGTTGCACTTTCTTCTTCAGCACAATAGCTTTGAACAGAGTGTCTACGCAACTATAGCCTTGTTGGTAGCCGTGCTGCGCGATGATAAACGACATACTGCCCTGGCGCAGACATTCTGCGTTCTTTGCCACCATATCGTAGCCCATGATTTGTATGTCGCGCATGTTGTTGCGAAGCAGGAACTCGCCCACAATGTGTGCTTTTGAATTAAGTGTTATGCAATGATGTGTGTCGGGATGCTGCTCAAAGAATTCTTTAAGTATAGCATCGTATTCGCTGCGTGTACCCTTGAAAGGTACGCATAGTTCTGTGATTTTAATCTGCGGGAAATGGTCGTGCATATAATGGCGGAAACCCACTTCGCGGTTCACCTGCTGCTTACTGGTCACCTTGCCGTCCTTCATCTGCTTGAAAAGCATGATTTCCTTTTCGTTTGAAGCGATGAGCATAAGCATTTTGGCAGCAAAGTAACCGCTGCAGAATGAGTCCTGACCGAAGAAAGAGAGCGGTTTGAGGTCAGGCATATAGGAGTCGAGCATCACAAATGGTATCTGTTGCTCGTGGAGAATATCAGTGAATTGTTTGGTTGTTTCGATGTCCTGTGGCACTATTATTATGCCGTTGGGGTTCGATGCGAGGCATTGTGTATAACAATCGATGAATGAATTGTTATTGAAACGCTCATAATACATAATCTTTACGTTAATGTTGAAGTCGCGCCTTACCTCTATAGCCTTCTGCACACCCTGCTCTATCTCTTCCCAATAGGCTTCCGACTCATGCTGGGGTATGAGCGCATAGAACACGTATGTCTTGTTGTAAGCCAACGCGCTTGCATAGACATTGGGCTGATACTCCATCTCCTTGAGAGCCTTCTCTACTTTCTCGCGTGCCGGTGCCGATACATTCGGACGATTGTGTAGTACGCGGTCTACTGTTCCGACCGACACGCCTGCTCTTTCTGCAATATCCTTAATTCTGATTTTCTCCATTCCTAATGGTTGTGCGTTTCTTTTTGGGTTTGTTATTATATGATTTGGTACAATAATGTGCCAACACGCATATTACGTGCAAATTTAAATAAAAATATTGAAATATCCACTCCTCGGATGCAACTTTATTGCTTCGGTTGAAGATTTTCTGTTTTACATGCGCTTGTCTGATAAAATTTTTGTTATTTTGCATTGAAATTCGAAACGTATCGAATGTATTTTAGGTTTTAAACACTATAAAGATGAAACTATTCAGAAGTATAGTTGAACTTCAGAATGAGTTGTTTGAAGTTCGGAAGTCAGGAAAAAAGGTAGGTATTGTGCCAACAATGGGTGCCCTCCATGAGGGCCATGCGTCGCTCGTAAAACGCAGTGTTGCGGAGAATGGAGCGACCGTAGTTTCTGTTTTTCTTAATCCGACTCAGTTCAACGACAAGAGCGACCTTGAGCGCTATCCGCGCACACTTGATGCAGACTGCGCTTTGTTGGAGGCTTGTGGTGCCGATTATGTTTTCGCTCCGTCAGTAGAGGAGATGTATCCCGTAGAGGACAAACGTCAGTTTGAGTTTCCACCAGTCACAACGGTGATGGAGGGTGCGCATCGTCCGGGCCATTTCAACGGCGTGTGCCAGGTTGTATCGCGCCTATTTTATATTGTACGTCCAGATCGTGCCTATTTCGGCGAGAAGGACTGGCAGCAGATTGCTGTCGTGAAGGCAATGGTGCGCTTCCTCAAGCTTGATGTGCAGATTGTCGAATGTACTACAATACGCGAAGCCGACGGCTTGGCAAAGAGTTCACGCAATACGCTACTCTCTGCCGACGAGCGTGCAATCGCTCCACGCATCTACGAGGCTTTGCAATCGAGCCGCGAGTATGCCAAGACACACACATTGGCAGAGACTCACGAGTATGTAGTCTCTACCATCAACGCCGTAGACGGACTTGAGGTGGAGTATTTCTCAATCGTCGACGGCGATACATTGCTCGACGTTGCTAATTGGGACGATAGCGCGTATGTAGTAGGCTGCATCACGGTTTATTGCGGCAAGACACCGATACGTTTGATTGACCACATTACTTATAAGAAATAGTTTCTCAGAAATATGATGATAGAAGTATTAAAGTCGAAGATTCATTGTGCGCAGGTAACACAAGCGAATCTTAACTATATCGGCAGCATCACCATCGACGAAGACCTCATGGATGCTGCCAATATGATTGAAGGCGAGAAGGTGCAGATTGTGAACAACAACAACGGCGAGCGCTTCGAGACATATATTATCAAGGGTGAACGCGGATCGGGCTGTATCTGTCTGAACGGTGCTGCAGCACGCAAGGTCGTAGTGGGCGACACCGTGATAATCATCTCCTACGCCCTCATGGACTTTGAGGAGGCAAAGACTTTCCACCCCTCAGTCATATTCCCAGAGAATAATAAAGTGTAGAGCTCGTGAGTTTTGAGTTTTGAGTTTTGCGCTCGGCTTTGCCGCTTGCCAGAGTAAGAATTATAGGCTTCACCGATTAGGAATGGTTCTATTTTGAATTCGCAATTCACAATACTTAATTCTTAATTCAAAATGCGCAGAGCGCACAATTCTTGCTCTGGCAAGCGGCAAAGCCGAGCGCAAAACTCAAAATTCACAATTCAAAATTCTATTTATGCCAGATAATCCTACTGCAAAACGCTCTTCGAAAGCTGCGCCAAAGGCTTTCGATAAGAACTATGGTCATCTGCAGCCGCAAGCTGTAGATATAGAGAAAGTGGTGCTTGGTGCGCTTATGATTGACAAGGATGCGTTTTCTATCGTGTCCGAGACACTGCGCCCCGAAACATTCTACGAGCCACGTCACCAGAAGATATACAACGCCATACAGACACTCTCGATGAACGAGAACCCCGTCGACATTATGACCGTCGTTGACGAGCTAAAGCGCGAAGGCACTATCGACGACGTGGGCGGTGCGCCCTACATTGTCGATCTTAGTTCGCACGTGGCTTCTTCGGCTCACATCGAGTATCATGCCAAGATTCTTGCGCAGAAGTTCCTCGCACGCCAGCTTATCTCTTATGCCAGCGTCGTAGAGACAAAGGCTTTCGACGAGACACAGGACGTGGATGAACTGATGCAGGAGGCGGAGGGTTCGCTCTTCGAACTCTCGCAGCGCAACATGAAAAAGGACTACACGCAGGTTGACCCCGTCATCACCCGTGCTATTGACATTCTGCAGAAGGCATCTGCCAACGCCGGTGGCTTGACTGGTGTGCCTACGGGCTTCGAGAAACTCGACGAGAAGACGAGTGGTTGGCAGAGCTCCGACCTTGTCATCATCGCCGGACGACCTGCCATGGGTAAGACTTCGTTCGCCCTTTCGCTCGCGAAGAACATCGCCGTTGACTATCATACGCCTATCGCCTTCTTCTCTCTTGAGATGAACAACGTGCAGCTCGTGAACCGTCTTATCTCCAACGTCTGTGAGATACCTGGCAACAAGATGCTCAACGGACAGCTCTCCGACGACGAGTGGGAGCGCCTTGACAAGAACGTGCGTAATCTGCAAGGCTCGCCACTCTATATCGACGATACGCCGGGTCTGTCTATCTTTGAGCTGCGCACCAAAGCACGCCGCCTTGTGCGCGAGAAGGGTGTGAAGATAATCATGATCGACTACCTCCAGCTTATGAACGCCAACGGTATGCGCTTCGGCAGCCGTCAGGAGGAGGTGTCGAAGATTTCGCAGTCGCTGAAGGGTCTCGCCAAGGAGCTTGACATACCTATCCTCGCTCTTTCGCAGCTCAACCGTACTGTCGAGAACCGTGAGGGTTTGGAAGGCAAACGTCCGCAGTTGTCCGACCTTCGTGAGTCGGGAGCCATCGAGCAGGATGCCGACATGGTGCTCTTCGTACACCGCCCCGAGTATTACCATATCCTCACCGACGAGAAGGGTAACGATCTTCGCGGCATGGCGCAGATTATCATTGCCAAGCACCGTAAGGGTGCCACGGGCGATGTGCTCCTCACGTTCCGTGGCGAGTTTACACGCTTCCAGGATCCGCAGAAGCAGTCGGCACCCATTGGCGATGCACCGTTTGGTTCGGAGATAATTGGTAGCAAGATGAATACAGGCGATATGCCGTTGCCGCCAGATATGATGGAAAGCGCACCTTTCGGCTCGCCTGCCGACCCTGCACCGTTCTGATAAAAGTAAAAAGGTAAAAAAGGTAAAAAAGTAAAAAAGTAGGAGGTATGGGCATCTTGCCCATATCACGCAGCCTAATAAAAGCCCCTCCTACCTTTTTACTTTTTTACCTTTTTACTCTTTTACTTTTTTACTATGCGTTTTTCTCTCTGTGTATCACGCTGCCGCTTCCCTGATGTGTGGCGAGCACTAATACTTCGGCTATCTGCACGTGTTTCGGGGCGGAAGCTGCGTAGAAAGCTACGTCGGCAATGTCGGCACCAGTGAGCGGAACGATACCTTTGTACACGTTCTCGGCGCGGGCGTTGTCGCCGTGGAAGCGGACGTTGCTGAAGTTGGTCTCAACGAGCCCGGGCTTCACGTTCGTTACGCGAACTGCCGATTCGGCTACGTCGATACGCAAGCCATCGGTTATGGTTTTCACGGCTGCCTTCGTGGCGCAATAGACATTGCCACCGGCATATGCTGCGTCGCCTGCAACGCTGCCAATGTTGATTACGTGGCCCTCGTTGCGCTCTATCATAGCCGGCACGATGAGGCGTGTCATGGTGAGCAGCCCCTTTATGTTGGTGTCTATCATCGTGTTCCAGTCTTCGGGGTCGCCATCGTATTCCTTTTCGAGACCGAGTGCGAGTCCGGCGTTGTTGATCAGAACATCAATTGTCAGCCATTCTGATTCGAGCGAACCGATTGCCTGTTTTGCCGCTTCGGCATCGCGCACGTCGAATACCAAGGTGCGCACCTTCGTGCCTTTAGCTTCGAGCTGTGTCTTTATCTCTGCTAACTTCTCTGCACGGCGAGCCGTGAGAATAAGATTGTAACCGCCTTCGGCAAACTTTCTTGCGCAGGCTTCGCCGATGCCGCTTGTGGCACCGGTTATGAGTGCTGTCTTCTTCATAATAGTCTGGTGTTAAATGGTTTGATATGTTCAGGTGTAGCTCTACTTCACTACTTTGTGACCTTCGTCTACCCATGCGTTGTAGCCCTTGTCGAGCTCTACAACTACATAACCGTCGCGCACGAGTATGCCGGCTGCCTTCTTGCTGCGCTTGCCGCTGCGACAGTTCACGGCTATCACTTTGTCTTTAGGGAGCACTTCACACGCCCTCTGCTCGAAGTCGGGTTTCAGCACGTCTATATTAACGGCGTTCTCGATATGACCCGCAGCGAATTCTTCTGCTGTGCGCACGTCAAGTCGCACTACCGTTGTGTCGGCAATTATCTTCTCGTATGCGTCTGCCGATACGCTCTCGAAGCCCTTGTTCTGCGCCTTGCAAGAGAAGATGGCGCAGAGCATAGTAAGTATGCTCATGATTTTTATTGTTTTCATTATTATAATATGTGGTTAATCCTTAATAAGATAATGTCTTCTTGACTCGTAGATGTCGTCCATGTTGTCTGTAGCCCATGAGAGAAGGGCGTTGATGTGTGGCAGCAAGGTCTTTCCCTTGTCTGAGAGCGAGTATTCGACACGTGGCGGTACTTCGGCAAAAGCCTCGCGTTTCACCAGTCCGTCGGCTTCGAGCATCCTTAGAGTTGCTGTAAGCATCTTCTGCGATATATCGGGTATGTTGCGCTGAAGTTCCTTGAATCTCTTTGCTTCGTCTGTTTCGAGTGTGTATAGTACGAGCATAGACCATTTGTCGCCTATGCGCGAGAGTATATTGCGTATTGGGCAATTTGGGAAAAGTGCGTCTTTTACTTCGTTTGTATTCATGCAATTATGTGATTAGAGTCGTATTACTATACAAAAGTAACTATTAGAATTGACATGGTTGTCAACGATATTGTTAAACTACTTTAAACTACCGCGATGCAAGCGTCTTGTTTTCAGTATTAGTCACCTTAAAGTAACTGACTTACGTTTGCGTACCTACTTGTGTAGCGTTCTGAAACTTAGTAATTTTGCAGCGACAAAAGAAATTATTAATTAACAAATCGAAAACAATGAAATCAGTAGAGACAACAAAGACGGGTAAGAATTTCACAGCAGTCAGTGTAGGCAAGCTTAGCGAGGTGAAGGATTATGTCCTTCAGTTGGGCGACATTCAGATACCAGGCAAGGTGTTCGTAGGTCAGGCTCTCGGCACAACAGGTAGCGAACTGTCTTTCCAGACATTCGCCCCAGGTCAGGACGGCGGTTTTCTGCATACGCACAAGAATCACGAGGAACTCTACTTCATCCTTCGAGGTGAAGGTCTGTATCAGGTAGACGGCGAGAACATTCCAGTAGGCGAGGGCAGCATCATCCGTGTGGCTCCCGAGGGCAAGCGCGCCATCAAGAATACCGGTTCGGAAGAGATGCTTATGCTCTGCGTGCAGTATAAGAGCAACACGTTCACGGCAGAGGATGCCACAGACGGTGTGATACTGAGCGAGGAACTCAAGTGGTAGTTCTATAATGGTGTAGCAGTACTTGTAGGGGAGAGTACTTGAGTACTGGTGGATATATTACTCGAGTACGGTGGTGAGATTACTCGAGTATAGTTGTGAGATTACTCGAGTACTACATAGAGAGTACTCATTTTCTTACTTCAAGCACTGCTATTGTTGTAATCTTTCTGTTATCCCATCACTACATCGAGCACCATCATTAGCACAAAGCCGATGGCGAAACCTATAGTGCTGAGATTACTGTGCTGACCGCTTGATGCTTCTGGTATCAATTCTTCCACTACTACGTAGAACATGGCGCCTGCAGCAAAGGCGAGCATGTAGGGGAGTGCCGGCGTAAGAAATGAGGCGAGCAGGAGGACGGCGATGGCTCCGATTGGCTCGACGACTCCACTGAGAGATCCTAACACGAAAGATTTCCATCGGCTGTTGCCTGCCGCCCGCATTGGCATGGAGATGATGGCACCTTCGGGGATGTTCTGTATGGCTATGCCTAACGATACGGAAATGGCTGCGGCTAAGGAGATGTTTGAAACTTGGTTTTCGGCTCCGGCAAACACTACGCCTACAGCCATACCTTCGGGCAGGTTGTGGATGGTTACGGCAAGGGTAAGCATGGCAGTTTTTGAAAGGTGTGACTTTACGCCTTCGGGCTTGTCTGTGCCGATATGGAGGTGGGGTGTCAGTTCGTCGATAAGCAGCAGGAAACCTATACCCATCAGGAAACCCACGGCAGCCGGCACTACCGACCATGCGCCGCTGTCAGCCTTCATCTCCATCGCCGGAATAAGCAAAGACCACACGGATGCTGCCACCATCACTCCGGAGGCAAAGCCCAACAATGATTTCTGTAGTCGTGCGGACATTTCGTCTTTCATAAAGAACACGAAAGCCGATCCCAGCATCGTACCTAATAGCGGAATGAGAAGTCCTACGATTATTGTTGCTGTCATTTCTGTCATATTCTTCTTTTTATTTGTTTGTTACGATGCAAAGATACAACTTTGTTGCGAGCCGGGCAATACCTAAAAGTGATGCTTCCTTACTTTTCGTACAGTTCTATCGGCAGTCCGTCTGGGTCGTTGAAGAATACAAACAGCTTGCCGGTGTATTCGTCCGTGCGGATAGGCTCGTGCGCGATGCCCTTGCTGTCGAGTTCGCCGACCGCCGCCGCGAGGTCGTCCACCTCGAAAGCAAGGTGGCGCAGACCGGCTGCTTCGGGGTATGACGGACGTGCAGGAGGATTGGGGAAGGAGAACAGTTCTACGACGTATGTGTCGCCAAGATAGCAGTCTGCCTTCCATGAGTCGCGTTGCTCGCGATAATGTTCGCTCTTGATCTCCATGCCGAGCACATCGGTATAGAACTGTTTAGAGCGTTCGTAGTCGGAGCAGATTACGGCTACGTGGTGTACTTTGTTGAGTTTCATAATATTCTTTCTAATTTTCTGTTTATGTTATGCGCTGCAAAAATAATTGCTTTATATGTAAACTCAAAATTTTTATTGAGTAAATGGTGTGTTGTAAAAAAAACGAGAGTAGAGAGTGGAATGTTGAAAGTTATGATTACCTTTGTTGGGAATTATTGTTGTTTGAAGAAACAACATATCATTCAACTCACAACTCTTAATATATAAATATGGCATTATCCAATATAGAGAAGCATTACAACAAGCACCCCGAAGACCTTCGCTTGCAACGCAGGCACGGCATCGTAGAGTTTGAAATCACCATGCATCACTTGCGCCGCTTCATCAAGCCAGACTCGTTCCTGCTCGACATTGGTGCAGGAACGGGACGCTACACCTCGGCTCTTATGTCTGAAGGCTATCAGGCTCAGGCAGACGAGCTGTACGACTATGTGCGTATAGACGACATCAACCGACTTGACGAACGTGCCGGCTTGAAACGTGTAACCATCTTCTCGTCCGACGGGGCTTCCGACTATATGCGCACGCGTCTCAACCGTATGAGTGACGAGACGTTTGCGCGTTTCATAGAATATCAGAAGTACATCTCCGAGCGTGCCGACCTTATTGGAGCCGGCAGCCATGTGGTGGATGTTGTAATGGTGTCATGATAGAATGATAGTTGCTGTCTATTGCTGCATTGACAGAATCGTTTGTTAGTCTATGAGAGAATGAGTATCTTTGCACCATCAAATTAAGATTTGCAAACTTTTAAACACGTAAAAACATGACAGCAAGCAAAATGAAATACATTATCGTAGGTGGAGTTGCAGGTGGTGCAACTGCAGCTGCACGCATCAGACGTTTGACAGAGGATGCTGAGATAGTCCTCTTTGAAAAGGGTGAACACATATCATACGCCAATTGTGGTTTGCCTTACTATATAGGAGGGGTGATAGAAGACCGCGACCGCCTGTTTGTGCAGACGCTGGAGGCTTTCGGCAAGCGGTTCAATATCGATGTGCGCATATTGAGCGAAGTGACAGCCATTGATGCCGAAGCAAAGCAGGTGACCGTGCATACCGCTGACGGCAAAGAATACGTTGAGAGCTACGACAAACTGTTGCTTTCGCCCGGAGCATCGCCGGTTGTGCCTCCGCTTGAAGGTATTGACAGCAAGGGCATCTTCACCCTCAGAAACGTGAGCGATACAGACCGCATAAAGGCCTATATGGCGGAGCATAAGGTGAAGCGTGCCGTAATCGTGGGCGGAGGCTTCATCGGCTTGGAGATGGCAGAGAATCTGAAGCATGCAGGTGCCCAGGTGGCTGTGGTGGAAATGGCAAATCAGGTGATGGCTCCTATCGACTTCTCCATGGCTGCTCTTGTGCACGAGCATCTGCAGCAGCAGGATGTAAGGCTCTATCTGGAGCAAGCCGTAGAAGGTTTCTCACGCGAGGGAGACGAGCTGACCGTCCACTTCAAATCGGGTGTCAGTCTAAAGGCAGATATGGTGTTGCTCAGCATTGGCGTAAGGGCAGAGACCCGCTTGGCTCAAACTGCCGGATTGAAGATTGGCGAGATGCGCGGTATCTGGGTGGATGAATATCTGCAGACATCCCATGAGCATATTTATGCTGTAGGCGACGCCATTGAGTTTCCTCACCCAATAACGGGCAAGCCCTGGCTCAACTTCCTTGCAGGCCCTGCCAACCGTCAGGCACGCATTGTGGCAGACAATATGGTGTTGGGCAACAGGTTGAAATACGAAGGTTCTGTCGGAACGTCCATAGCCAAGGTATTCGACATCACCGTGGCGTCTACAGGGCTTCCTGCCAAGCGCCTGAAGCAGATGGAGATACCATATCTCTCAGCTACTATTCATAGCGGCTCACATGCCGGCTATTATCCAGGCAGTAGGCAGATGGACATCAAGATAACCTTCTCGCCAAGTGACGGAAGGCCCTATGGCGCACAAATCGTAGGTTATGAGGGCGTGGACACGCGTATCAACCAGTATGCGCTTGCCATAAAGACCGGGGCTACGGTCGACGACCTCACCCGGCTGGAACATGCCTATGCCCCGCCTTTCTCCTCGGCGAAGGACCCCGTGGCTATTTCGGGATATGTGGCAGGCAACATTCTTGCCGGAAAGATGACTCCACTCTATTGGCGGGAGCTGGAGCAGGCTGACACCACGAAGGTGATACTTGTGGATGTGCGTACTGCCGATGAATATGCGTTGGGCACGATTGGCGGAGCCGTGAACATTCCGCTTGACGACTTGCGCGAGCGTATGGGCGAGATCCCTACGGACGTTCCCGTATGGCTCTTCTGCGGTGTGGGACTGCGTGGCTATTTGGCTTCCAACATCCTCAAGGCCAACGGCTATCGGGACGTAAGAAATCTTATAGGCGGACTTAAAACCTATAGGGCTGCTACAGCCAAGCTGGTTGCTCCTGCAGACTTCGACACCGCAGCGGACAGCCATTCAAGCGAGGCGGCTGTACATTACAACCATTCGTGCGAGACATCTGTGTGTGAAGGCGGAAAGACCATTGTGAGGGTGGACGCATGCGGCATACAATGTCCGGGCCCTATCCTCAAGATGAAGCAGGCTATGGACGGCCTTGCGCCGGGAGAGCAGTTGGAAGTGCGTGCTACGGATGCCGCCTTCCCACGCGATGCCGAGGCTTGGTGCAGGACAACGGGGAACAGATTCTTGGGCAGGCACTCTGAGTCCGGCGTATATATAGCCATGATAGAGAAAACGACTCCTTGTGCCGTTGAGGCTTCCAAGCCGCAGCAGGGGGATTCAGGAAAGACCCTGATCCTCTTTAGCGATGATCTTGACAAGGTCCTTGCCACGTTTGTCCTTGCCAATGGTGCGGCAGTTACCGGCAGGAAGGTCAGCATCTTTTTCACATTCTGGGGGCTGAACGCCATCAAGAAAACCAACGGACCGAAGGTGGCCAAGGACTTTTTCGGGCGTATGTTTTCGTGGATGCTGCCGTCTGACTCTACGAGGCTTGCCCTCTCAAAGATGAACATGATGGGTATGGGTGCGAAGATGATGCGCTATCTGATGCGCAAGAAGGGTGTGGACTCTCTGGAGGAGCTTCGTCAGCAAGCCGTCGACAACGGTGTGGAGTTTATAGCCTGCCAGATGTCGATGGATGTGATGGGCGTGAGGCGCGAGGAGCTTCTCGACAATGTCACCGTTGGCGGTGTGGCGACCTATATGGAACGTGCCGAGAAGGCTAATGTCAATCTGTTTATATAATGAATATACAGCAACTAAAATATGTAACCGCAGTAGGCCGCTTTCGCAATTTTGCGAGAGCGGCTGAGTCGTGCAATGTCTCTCAGCCAACTCTGAGCGCCATGCTTCAGAAGCTGGAGGAGGAGCTTGGCATAAGGATTTTTGAACGTACAAACAGGTCGGTAAACCCGACTTCGGCTGGCGAGAAGATTATCCGTCAGGCTGAGCATGTGCTAATGGAGATAGAGCGGATAAACGAGATAGTATCGGAGGACAAGGGGCTGGTCGGCGGAAAGCTGCGTCTGTCCGTCGGTCCTACCATCGCTCCGTATGTCCTGCCTAAGTTCATCAGGCATTATCGTGAGGATTACCCGACGGTGGAGCTGTCGATACAGGAGATGGACGTGGACTTCATGCAGACCGCGCTTCTGCGTGGAGAACTCGATGCGGGCATCGCCATATCCGACAACAGAAGGGAGGGGATACTCGAGATCCCGCTTTATACCGAGAGGTTCATGGTGTACCTTGCGGAGAGCTGCTGGCGAAAACTGCCCGTGTTCAGACCGGAGAATCTGGAGCATGAAGGCATGTGGATAATGAGAGGTGCGCAATGTCTGCGCGAGAGTGCGTTCTCCTTCTGCAAGGGGAGGAGCAAGGGCAATCGTGTGTACGAGGCTGGCACGGTGGCAACTTTGGTGAATATAGTGGACGAGAATGGAGGCTTCACTATCATCCCCGAGATGCACGTGTCGTACCTTACGGAAAAGCAGCGTGAGAACGTGCGCCGTATTGAGGGCGACTTTCTCTCCCAGCGCCGTGTTTCGCTATATATCAAGCAGGACTATATCCGCCAACGTATGCTTAACACGCTGACGGATACGCTAAAGAAGTTCATGCCAGAGGGGATGCTGTACGAGGGAATCGTGAGGTTTGGCATTAAGCTGTAGCCGTAGGCTTGTGCTTTATCGTGTGTGCCAGATGATTTCTCTTACGATTTCCGCAGCCAATTAAAAATCAACTTGCTTTACCGAAATGTTCGGAATTTGTAAAATAATTCTTTTGAAGAAATTGTTGTATAAGTAATATGTTGTATCTTTGTTGAGGATTATCGTTGTTTGAAGAAACAACATATCATTCAACTCACAACTCTTAATATATAAATATGGCATTATCCAATATAGAGAAGCATTACAACAAGCACCCCGAAGACCTTCGCTTGCAACGCAGGCACGGCATCGTAGAGTTTGAAACCACCATGCATCACTTGCGCCGCTTCATCAAGCCAGACTCGTTCTTGTTCGACATTGGTGCAGGAACGGGACGCTACACCTCGGCTCTTATGGCTGAAGGCTATCGGGTGAAGGCGGTGGAGCTGGTGCGTCGCAATATAGATGTTTTCTTGAAGCGTGAGCCTACGGCAGACGTTGTGCAGGGCGACGCACGCAACATGCCGTTCCTGCCTACGGGGGCTGCTGACGTTACGCTGTTGCTCGGTCCGCTCTATCACCTCATCGGCGATGAGGAGAAGCTGAAGGCCCTGAACGAGGCAAAGCGCGTTACAAAACCAGGCGGACTGATTTTCGTGGCTTACTTGATGAACGAATACAGCATCCTGTCGTATTGCTTCGACGAGGACAGGATAGAGGGACTGATGGAGCGTGGGGCGGTAGATGGGGATTTCCATATTCAGGCCCAGGCAGACGAGCTGTACGACTATGTGCGTATAGACGACATCAACCGACTTGACGAACGTGCCGGCTTGAAACGTGTAACCATCTTCTCGTCCGACGGGGCTTCCGACTATATGCGCACGCGTCTCAACCGTATGAGTGACGAGACGTTTGCGCGTTTCATAGAATATCAGAAGTACATCTCCGAGCGTGCCGACCTTATTGGAGCCGGCAGCCATGTGGTGGATGTTGTAAGAGTTTGAATTGTTGAATAAGTGATAGAATTATGAAGACTCTTCCATATATAGTATTCAGTTTTCTTATGCTCTGCGCATTGTGCACAAGCATAAGCAGCTATCGCAGAACAGAACACATGATAGCGCAGGATGTAAATAGAGCATTGGAGCAGGTCCTTGCGACTATGCCCGACAATGTGGTCACTACAGATACCATACGCTGCTATCGCAACAACCTCACCATAGCCGAGTTGAAGGACACGGCAGGAATAGCCATGCGTACCGTGCGTATGGATGGACGTTGGGAGACCCGGCTTGTGGCAGAGGCTAACTGTGGCTTTGCCACCACCTTTGGGATGTCCGATCATAGGGCATCAGGTTCTATATTGTTTGTCGGTATGCTATGGCTGTTCTGTAGTTTGTGGTACGTAAGGAGGAAAGGACCGGAGCTGGTGTCGCAAGGCATATCATACGGCGGTATTGTCTTCCATAACGATACGTTTATGACGCAAAGGGGTGAGCGGATTCGTCTTACGCCTATGCAGCATTCGCTGCTCGAAATGTTTATGACGAACGACACGCATACGCTATCGAAACAGGATATTTGCGAGCGGCTATGGCCGAAGAAACCTGATGCAAGCGATACGCTCTACACGCTGATAAGACGCATAAAACCTATTGTAGAAGCTAATAGCAGGTTGAAGATAGTGTCGGATAGGGGCAGGAACTACAGTCTGAGACTCAAGTAGATAGCCGTTTGTCAGCCACTTGTCAGGGAAATGTCAGACTAATCGATAGGATTTCTTTTAAGAGAAGTCTACTTTTGCACCAGAACAAAATTTGGTGCAAGATGAAACGATTGATTACACTTTCTATTATTATGTCTTCTGCATTCGGTGCTTATGCCCAGGATGTGGAGGAGCGCGTTACGCTCGATGAAGTTACTGTTAAAGCAGCTAAGGTTGTGAACAAAGCAGACGGTATGATAATATATCCTACCGATGTTCAAAAGCGGTATTCCAACAATGGTTACAGCATTCTTGAGAAACTATCGTTTGCCAATCTGCGTATCGACAACATCAACCACACGATTACGGCTGTCGACAATAGGGGAGAAGTTCAGCTCCGAGTCGATGGTGTCGTAGTGGGCAAGGTGGAGATGTTGGCTCTCGATCCGAAGGACATCGCAAAGATCGACTACATAAACAATCCAGGTGTGCGTTATGGCGACGACATAGCATACGTCATAAATATCATTACACGCAGAAGCGAGAGCGGCTATACCATTGGTACCGACCTTACGTCGGCACTTACCACTCTGCAGGGCGATGGAATGGTGTACGGCAAGTGGAGCCGTGGCAAGAGCGAATGGGCGCTCTCGTATGGTATGAGCGGTTATAAGACCAAAGGCGTAAAGAGCAGACAGACAGCAGAATACACGTTGGCTGACGGCAGCGTACACATAATAGACCGTAACGACGTAGAATCGCTTCGCAAATCGATAGCGCACGAAGCAAAACTTACCTACAATTGGGCGGATTCTACTGCCACAGTCTTCCAAACTTCATTGAGCGGAGCGTTCAACAACGCCCCTGACAACTGCGATGTTAAGGATATTACGGACGGCACTCGCCAATACAGGGCAACAAGTCGCAACGCAGACAAGAGCTGTTCGCCGGTATTGGATATTTACTTCTTCCGCCAGTTCACCCCTCGCCAGTCCATTGCCGCCAATGCTGTAGGCACATATATCTACACGCAGGCTGGTTCTTTCTATGACGAGGGCTCTCCATATAAATATAATGTGGACGGCAGGACGGCTTCGCTGCTCGCAGAGGTAATCTACGAGAATCGATTGAAGCCTTTCACGCTCTCTATGGGTGTAAACTATAATTATAAATACATTAAGAACTCCTATCAGGGCGATGCTTCTTCTTTGACAAATACGGATAACAACCGCTTGTATGGCTTTGCCGAAATTAAAGGCACGCTCCGACAACTGCGCTATTCTTTAGGTGTGGGCGCAAGTTACATTCATTACACGCAGAACGGCCATAGATACAACTTCGGGACATTCCACCCGAAGGCATCGCTCACATATAACATCAGCAACAACGTACAGTTGAGTTATACGTGTCAGATGCAGGATAAAGTGTCTCGCATTGCGATGACGAGTGATGCTATGATTCGCACCAACAGTATGGAATGGACAGTGGGCAATCCAGACTTGAAGCCGTCGCATGATATGGAACACCGTCTGCAAGTCTCATACAACAACAACCGCTTGCAGACCTTCTTAGATGGCTACTTCAAGCAATGCTTCAAACCGAATATGGCTCACTATGAGCGGACTGGCGACAATCATTTCGTCTATACACAGACAAACCAAAAAGAGATTGATGCATTGAACGTTATGGCATACGCTGGCTACTGGCTTCTGCCCGAAAAGCTTCAGATTGCTGCTAACGGAGGATTGTTCAGATGCTTCAACTTCGGCAACGACTATACTCATTGCTATACCTCGTGGTTCTATGCTTGCAGCATCACGGCTTATCTCGGCAACTTCACATTGCAGGGATATGTCGACAACGGCAGCCGCTTCTTGGAGGGCGAATCGAAAGGATACAACGGAGCCTATTCAGTCGTGAAAGCATCTTATACGTGGCGCGACTGCCAGTTGTCGTTGTCGTGGGCAAATCCACTTGACAATAACTACAAGGCATACGAGAACGAACTGCTGAACCGTAATCTTTATAAGCATACCATCGGCTATTCGAGGGGCAACGGCAACCAGGTGGCTCTAAGCATTTCGTGGCGGCTTAGCCGAGGTGGCAGGCATAAGGCTGCAGAGAGGAGGATAAGGATGAGCGATACGGATAATGGTATTATGAAATAAAAAAGTCTATTATTCTTTGCAAAAATGGTTGTATGTAAAAATAAAAGTATAACTTTGTGGACAGTTTGATTAAATAAAACTAATTTGTCATGGTTAAAATCACATTTCCGGATGGTTCTGTTCGTGAGTACGAGCAGGGCGTAACGGGGTTACAAATCGCCGAGAGCATTTCGCCGGCTCTCGCTCGCAACGTTGTATCTTGCGGTGTCAATGGCGAAACAGTTGAACTCAACCGTCCTATCAACGAGGATGCAACTATCGCTCTTTACAAGTTTGAGGACGAGGAAGGCAAACACACTTTCTGGCACACTTCTGCCCACCTCTTGGCTGAGGCGCTGAAGGAACTCTATCCTGGCATTCAGTTCGGCTTTGGTCCGGCTGTGGAGAACGGCTTCTTCTACGATGTTATGCCGAAGGAGGGTGATGTCATCAGTGAGAACGACTTCCCCAAGATTGAGGCTAAGATGAAGGTACTGGCTAAGAAGAACGAGGCTGTCGTTCGTCGCGATGTGTCAAAAGCAGAGGCTCTCGCAGAGTTTAAGGCTGACGGTCAGGAGTACAAGTGCGAGCATATCGAGGAAGACCTCGAAGATGGCACAATTTCTACATACACACAGGGCAACTTCACCGACCTCTGCCGTGGTCCGCACTTGATGAACACTGGTGTTATCAAGGCTGTGAAGATTACGAGCGTAGCCGGTGCGTTCTGGCGTGGCGATGCAAAGCGCGACCAGATGACTCGTATCTATGGTATCTCGTTTCCGAAGAAGTCGATGCTCGACGAGTATCTCCTCATGCTTGAGGAGGCTAAGAAGCGCGACCACCGCAAGATTGGCAAGGAGATGGAACTCTTCATGTTCTCTGACCGTGTAGGAAAGGGTCTGCCTATCTGGCTTGCTAAGGGTACACAGTTGCGTCTGCGCTTGCAGGAGTTGCTCCGCAAGATGCTCAAGCCGTACAACTACGAGGAGGTTATCACTCCGGGTATCGGTGGCAAGAGCCTGTACGTGACTTCGGGCCACTACGCTCACTACGGCAAGGATGCTTTCCAGCCTATCCACACACCGGAGGAGGACGAGGAGTATATGCTCAAGCCGATGAACTGTCCGCACCACTGCGAGGTGTTCGCACGCAAGCCGCGTTCGTACAAGGATCTGCCGTTGCGCATCGCAGAGTTCGGTACTGTGTTCCGCTACGAGAAGAGTGGCGAGCTTCACGGCTTGACACGTGTTCGTACCTTCACTCAGGACGACGCTCACATCTTCGTGCGCCCAGAGCAGGTAAAGAAGGAGTTCGAGAACATCATCGACATCATCCTTAAGGTGTTCCGCATCTTTGGTTTCGAGAACTACGAGGCACAGATTTCACTTCACGACCCGAAGGATACTGAGAAGTACATCGGTAGCGAGGAGATTTGGGCAGAGAGCGAGAACGCTATCCGCGAGGCTTGCCGCGAGAAGGGTCTTGAGACTCACGAGGAGGTAGGCGAGGCTGCGTTCTATGGTCCGAAGCTCGACTTCATGGTGAAGGACGCTATCGGCAGACGTTGGCAGCTTGGTACAATCCAGGTTGACTACAACTTGCCGCAGCGCTTCAAGCTCGAGTATACTGCAGAGGACAACTCTAAGCAGACACCGGTTATGATTCACCGCGCTCCGTTCGGTTCGCTCGAACGCTTCACAGCCGTACTCATCGAGCATACAGCAGGTCACTTCCCATTGTGGCTCATCCCTGATCAGGTGGCTATCCTCCCGATCTCGGAGAAGTACAACGATTACGCTCGCGAGGTGAAGACATTCTTCGACAAGGCTGGCGTACGCGCACTCATCGACGACCGCAACGAGAAGATCGGCCGCAAGATTCGCGACAACGAGCTCAAGCGTGTTCCGTACATGGTTGTAGTTGGCGAGAAAGAGGCTGCAGAGGGTTTCGTCTCTATGCGTAAGCAAGGTGGTGGCGAGCAGGCTACCATGACTAAGGAAGAGTTTGCAAAGCGCATCTGCGACGAGGTTGCAGAGCAGCTGAAGCTTGCTGAGGATTAAATTACGTAGGAGTCTACGGCATCCTTGCCGTGGACATGTGGTATGAGAAAGATTGCTCACACCTCCTATGCTATAATTTATCAATGCCCATTAATCAGATTTCAATGTCTGAGTAATGGGCATTTCTTTTGTCGCTTTTTCAAGCGAAGTTGAGGTGCTGGGGTGAATAAAAATGGGGCAAATTTTTGCTATTTCGCATATAATAACTAATTTTGTACTTATGAGTGAACCATTAGCTGAAAGAATGCGCCCGCGCTCGTTTGACGATTATGTCGGACAGCAGCATTTAGTGGGCAAGGATGCCGTCCTGCGCAAGATGATTGAGAGCGGACGCGTGTCCTCCTTTATATTGTGGGGACCGCCCGGAGTTGGCAAAACCACTCTCGCACAGATTATCTCGCATCGTCTTGAAACACCATTCTACACGCTTAGTGCCGTGACGAGTGGTGTTAAGGATGTGCGCGACGTGATAGAGCGTGCCAAGAGCGGACGCTTCTTCAATTCGGCTTCGCCCATTCTCTTCATCGACGAGATTCACCGCTTCAGCAAGTCGCAGCAGGATTCGCTGCTCGGCGCTGTGGAGCGGGGCATCGTCACGCTCATAGGTGCCACCACAGAGAACCCGTCGTTCGAGGTGATACGCCCGTTGCTGTCGCGCTGTCAGCTGTATGTTCTGAAACCTTTGGAGAAGGAAGACCTGCTGCAACTGCTCAACCGCGCAGTTACGACCGACGTTGAACTCTCGAAGCTTAATATCCAGCTGAAGCAGACCGACGCTTTGCTGCGCTATAGCGGTGGCGACGCACGCAAGTTGCTCAACATCCTGCAACTCGTCGTTGAGTCGTGTCCCGGCGATCAGATTGTGATAGACGACGAGATGGTTGTGGCGTGCCTGCAGCAGAACCCGCTTGCATATGATAAGGAAGGCGAGATGCATTACGATATTATATCGGCGTTCATAAAGAGTATACGCGGAAGCGACCCTGACGGTGCACTCTATTGGATGGCACGGATGATAGAGGGTGGGGAAGACCCGCAGTTTATAGCCCGTCGCCTCGTCATTAGTGCGGCTGAGGATATCGGACTCGCCAATCCTAATGCACTGCTGCTTGCCAACGCCGCCTTCGACGCGGTGATGAAGATTGGTTGGCCCGAAGGACGCATACCGCTGGCTGAGGCTGTGGTATATCTTGCTACAAGTCCGAAGAGCAACTCGGCGTATCTCGGCATCAATCACGCCTTGGAGATTGTGCGGCAAACCGGCAACCAACCCGTTCCGCTACACCTGCGCAATGCACCGACGAAGCTGATGAAGGACCTCGGCTACAGCGATGGCTACAAGTATTCGCACGATTACCCCAATCACTTTGCCCCACAACAGTATATGCCCGATGCGCTTAAGGATACACGCATCTGGCAACCGCAACATTCGCCAATCGAGGAGCGGCAGTATCAGCACATGCTCCAGTGTTGGGGCGATAAGTATAAGAACGAATAAAGTAATTCAACCAATAATATTGACAGGAATATGAAGATAGTAGTGTTAGACGGTCAGGGTGTAAACCCTGGCGATATCTCTTGGAATAGAATTGAAGAACTCGGCGAACTTACCGTTTATCCGCGCACAGCGCCCGAAGAAGTGCTGCAGCATGTGGGCGACGCAGAGATTGCGCTTACGAACAAGACGGTGTTTGATGCCAACACGATAGCCCAGCTCAAGAACACGACGTATATCGGCGTGCTTGCCACAGGCTACAATGTGGTTGATACCAAAGTAGCACGTGAGTATGGCATCGTTGTGACGAACATTCCGGCGTACAGCACGGACAGCGTGGCACAGATGGTGTTCGCTCACTTGCTCAATGTCTCTAACCATGTAGAACACTATGCCGAAGAGACTCGCAATGGGGTGTGGAGCCGTTGTCCAGACTTCTGCTACTGGAATAAGCCGCTCTTTGAGCTTGCAGGCAAGACTCTCGGCATTGTAGGACTTGGAAACATTGGCATGAAGGTGGCGCAGATAGCGCAGGCGTTCGGCATGAACGTGCTTGCGTACACAAGCAAGACTCCTGATCAGCTCCCAGAGGGTATTCGTAAGACAACGCTCGACGGACTCTTCGGCGCTTCCGATGTCGTATCGCTGCATTGCCCGCTTACAGACACAACACGCGAACTGATGAACAACACTTCTATCGAGAAGATGCGTGACGGCGCGATACTCATCAACACTGGTCGTGGACCTCTTGTGAACGAAGCAGATGTAGCCGACGCACTTGCTTCGGGCAAGCTCGGTGCTTATTGTGCCGATGTGCTTTCATGCGAACCACCATCGCCGTCAAATCCTCTTGTCGGTGCACCACATGCATTCATCACGCCACACGTGGCATGGGCTACGCTTGAGGCTCGCCTGCGCTTGATGGATATCGCCGTGAACAACATCAAATCGTTTCTTGAAGGTTCACCTACTAATGTTGTTAACTAAATATGATGCCTACAGAAGATATCTACCAGCCCCTACTTAACGTTATTGAGTTTCTGGGTACCTTCGCCTTTGCTATCTCTGGCATCCGTCATGCCGCAGCCAAGCGCTTCGACTGGTTCGGAGGCTTCGTATGTGGCGTTGCCGTGGCTATTGGTGGAGGTACGCTGCGCGATATAATGCTCGGCGTAACGCCGTTCTGGATGACTTCCTCTATTTATCTCATCTGTACGTTCATGGCGCAGATGTTCGTCATCGTCTTTGCGCGATCGTTGAAGAGTCTTGACAATACGTGGTTCTTCTTCGACACGCTCGGCTTGGCGCTCTTCACCGTAGCCGGCTTGCAGAAGACACTCGACTGCGGTCACGCCTTCTGGGTGGCTATAATCATGGGTACCATAACGGGTTCGGCAGGCGGTGTCATCCGCGACGTGCTGTTGAACAACGTGCCCGTCATCTTCCAAAAGGAGATATACGCTATGGCGAGCATCATCGGCGGATTGGCTTATTGGGCACTCGTAGAGCTTGGTTGCGATATGACCATTTCTGTTATCATCGCCTTCCTCCTTATCGTAGCAATACGCATCCTCGCCGTGAAGTACCACATCTCACTGCCAGTGTTGCGAGGGGAGGAATAGTTATATTGTGTAGCACGATGTTGTAATACAAATTCAAATGAAAAGTGTTACACATCGTGTTACGCCTATCTTATTATATCTTCGTTTTGATAATCAGCCTCACCTAAGAAGGCGGTATGTGACATTATTAATGTCTGCTTGGGTATTATGTGTATATAACAAAAAAGGAGCTTTGACACAACCTCAACCAGGGCTTTGTCTGGAAGCAACGCCTTATGCCGTACTTCAACCGACAAAACAACGATGACCTTATCCTCGCCATCCAGTCAGCAGGAGTGGAGCGAGGACGCAACGGCTTCCGCAAGAACAAATCTATGGAGAGGCAGACGGAATCCTAAGAAGACCTTCTCGAACACCGTACCGACGGCACTGATGCCTTCGACACCCTCTATATCGGCTGCGAGAAGTTTCCACAGCACGATTTATACCCAATTGCGATAGGTGGTGTAAGATAATTGTTAAAATTGTGTTAAAAAATAATTGTTCGGGGTGGTGTAAATAAAAAATATTAATTTTGTTATTAAATAATTAAAATACATTCGATTATGAAAAAGTTTTTAGCATTGTTTTTTGTAACTACATTTTCTGCGTCTTCATTTGCGCAGTCATATAGTGATTTATTTACAACATACAAGCCTGCTCCAACTGTACCTAATGGATCAGTGTATGTCCCAAAAATGGAAGTAATGGATCCAAGTAAATATACTCAAAAACGAAGAAGTCAAGCAGAAGAGCAATTACAGATTATTACTGGAGTGTATGTAAAAAATGGACAATTTAGGTCTATAAAAATGAAAGCAATGGTTTCTGATCTTGGACAAGTTGTTATAAAGGCATATTATAACAATCAACAATGGTGGAATTGTGGTTCTTATGCTTCATCCAATCCTTTTAATGTACCAGAAAGGTTAAAAGATATGTGTGAATATGAAGTCTATTTGACTGGAATAGGAAAGGTGTATTTTTAAGTCAGTAGTTTAATGATGATTTGAAATAAATCATAAAAGTATGAGTTATCATGACGATTTTGGAAGTGGATGTGTTAATGGTATTCTTTTCATTGTTTTTGTTTTCTTTATAGGATTTATATCATTGAAAGGATGTGTTTCATGTGCTGATGAAGCATATCGAAGTTATGATAGATGGGAAAGAAATAAAACGTCAAAAGAACAAAAGAATAGAATTTATATACCAAGCCAAAATATAACTTATAAAAAGTATGAATACTATCATCAATCGAAATCACCAAATACTAAAAGTAAGGTAGTTTCATATAAAGCCCGATGCCCTAATTGCAATGGAACAGGAAATCCCTGCCGCATATGTGATGGGAGAAGATGGATAATGGAACGATGTAAATATTGTAATGGAACAGGTAAAAGTAGTTATTTAACAAATGATGGCGAAAAATTAGTATCTGTACCATGCGTATGTATTGAATGTAATGGCAAAGGTTGGGATGAAAAATTATGTCAAAATTGTTCTCCATTAGATAGATGTAGTAGATGTAATGGTAATGGAAACATTATTGTGGTAAAAGAAATTAGCAACTAATAGCACATCCTATCTTGTAAAATGGAAGCGGAATCCCTCCTAATCCGCCTTCACCTATAAAGCCTTTGTCTTGTGCCTTGCCAACGTAGGACAAGGGCTTTTCTTTTTTTTCAGCGCTATGCTCCGCCTTCAGCACCTCCTTCGCTTCGCTCTTCGCACCTTTGGCTTTTGCAATCTCTCAGGCGTGAGAGTCTATCAAGTAAGGTAGCCAATCCCGATTCTCAAAGGAGTAAGGCGTGGCGCACCGCCTTTCCTGCACTTTGTGCATCTTTCCTATGCTGTTATCTTGGTAGTTTGTTCCATTGTCCCTGTCATTGTCTGTGGAGTAATTGGCTTTTTATTCGCAGCAAAATGACAAGTATTCATATTAGCCTTTTCTCATCCGTTCCACACTCTCATTAGTGAATGAACTCCGATACTGCTGATGTTTATTTTTGTAGCCACAAGCGCATCCACTTTTCTGCTTGCCTAATAGATAGGTATCTGTCTGCCACGATTTCATCATGAAAGAAGTAGCCATCCCATCCTATGATGACAACAGAGATTGCACAATTCAAATCACCAGTCTTCTTCTTTTATTATTCCGGAGTAATATTCTGAAGTGGTGTTCTTTGTACCAAATCATTTTATTTGTTCGACGTGAAGCACTTACCAAATGTAATGCTTATGATTTTTCCTTTGCAAAGTTAGCGCAAGCGGCATTCTGAAAGGGTCGCGCTCCACGCTTAGCCTAAGATTTTTTCAAAAGTTTTGGGGCAGGTTTGCCTCATTCCAAAATCTTTCAAGCCCTGAAGGATGAAATAATATTGCCTATCCCTTGCATTTACATGCCTTCTCCTTGCTGCTACTTGTATGCACGTAAAAATTACAAAAGCACTTCGGTGCTTCACTCTAAGTCGAACAAATAAAATTTAAAGATTATGGTACACACCACGTTTAAATCAGAATATCACTTCAGCAAAAGAAGTTCAAGACAGGTAGAATTGTCGAGCAATCTCTATCAGGTTGTCATCAATGGAGAGGATGGCGAGTATATCGAATATGAAATCGAGGCGGAGAGCCATTCAGAGGAAGCGCCAAGGCGGAAGCACTCGCAGCGGACAGCTTTGTAGACATCAGCTACATCGAAGTCTATCTCATTCACTAATCAGATTGTTTCACTCTTAAAATAAGATAGTTATGAATACTCAGAATGTCATTTTAGCAGCTAAAGCCAATTCTGGCAAGTCAACAAGTAATGTATGGGTCGTTTACACAAGCGCAGACAGCTCAGACAAGATGTATTGCACAAGTGCCTACAAGGCAATGCGCCTCGCCTTACTCCTCAAAAGAGAATGGGATTGAGGTGTATATGTAAAGGGACAGAATTGATTAATTCATCAAATTTTCTAACTATCAAGTAAATTTTCAACAATTTTATAAAGAGTTCTCATATACATTATGTATCTTTGCCTTAATATATTATTTAAGGTATGTCAAGAGAACAAGTCAATAGATTAAAGATAGTTCTTGCAGAGGAGCAGAAGTCAAATAAATGGCTTGCCGAACAATTAGGCAAGGACCAAGCTACGATTTCCAAGTGGGTGACAAATGCAAGTCAGCCAGACCTTAAAAATCTACTGCGCATTGCAAAAGCATTGAATGTAGATGTAGCAAGATTGTTAAATACGGAGGTGATCAACGATGACGAAATCTAAGGATGGCGGATATGAATATATCCTGTCTAACCAAGTTTTACAACTTCCGATAATACGCTATTATCAGAAAAAGGGGAGAATTAAGCTATGACACCAGAGGAAAAAGCGAGAGTAAAGATTGACCGTTGGTTTGAAGATGCAGGTTGGCAGGTTGTCAACCGTGACGAATTCGAGCCTACGATGTCTGCCGTTGCCGTGCGTGAGGGCTTGCTGAAAGGCAATCTCGAAGCGGACTACCTTATGTTCATCAACGGCAAGGTGTGTGGTGTGCTGGAAGCTAAACGTGAGGAGGTGAATGTCGAATCTGATATGGTGAGCGAACAAGTGTCTACTTACGCCAAGAGCGTTCCTGATTGCTACCAGACTTGGCAAAAGCCTATACCTCTTTTATACAAATCTAATGGCAAGGTTGTTTTATTCCAAGATTTTCGCAAGACAAACACTGAATGGGATGAAATCAACCGTATCCATACTCCAAAGGAGATTGTAAGTATGCTTGGCATTGACGATCCGTTTGCTGGCTTGCCAACGTTACGCAAGAAGGGATTGCGTGAATGTCAATACGAGGCTATTACGGAGTTGGAAAAGAGCTTCCGTAGTGGACAAAACCGTGCGCTTATGGTGCTTGCTACAGGTGCAGGAAAAACTTATACCGCTTGTCTTGCTGCCTATCGTATGTTGGCGTATACTCCGATGCGACATGTTCTCTTTCTTGTTGACCGCAACAATCTCGGACGACAAGCTGAAAATGAATTCGGCACATTCCGCCTCACTGACAATGGTGAAGCTTTCAACACTATCTATGGTGTGGAGCGATTGAAGTCTGCTAAAATACCATCTGACTGCAATGTGTTGATATCCACTATTCAACGTTTGTTCTCACTACTGAAAGGTGAAGAAATTGAAGACACCGACGATGACGACAATGATGAAGCGACAGGGGAGGTTACGCTTCCTGCCAATCCTAATCTGCCACACGATTTCTTTGACATGATTGTCATTGATGAGTGTCACCGAAGCATTTACGGCAACTGGCGTAGGGTGCTTGAATATTTCGACACGGCTCGCCTTATTGGTCTTACTGCTACACCTATACTCGAAACCATGGCGTTCTTCAACAACAACCGCATTGTGAACTATACGCTTGAAAAGAGTATTGTGGATGGTGTGAACGTGGACCACCGTGTGTATCGCATAAAGACGGAGGCTACGGAGAATGGTGGTGCTATCTTGAAAGGCGACCGTGTGCGTGTGGAGACTCGCTACACTGGCAAGACGGAGGAGATAAACACACGAGAGACTAAGAATTACACGAAGACAGAACTTAACCGTTCTATTATCAACCCGTCTCAGATAAAGCTTATTCTTACAACTTATCGTGATGCTGTATATACGGAGATGTTCAATGACCCACAACGTGAGCCGAACTTTGCATATCTCCCTAAGACTCTCATCTTTGCGCTTAATGAGACCCATGCAACAAATATCGTGAACATTGCCAAAGAGGTGTTTGGCGAGAAATGTCCGGATGCCAACATGGACAGATATGTACAGAAGATTACTTATTCGGCAGGCGATAGCAACGAACTTATCCGCCAGTTCCGCAACGACCGTGACTTCCGCATTGCTGTCACTTGTACGTTGGTGGCTACGGGTACTGATGTGAAACCGCTCGAAGTGGTGATGTTCATGCGAGATGTGGAATCTGAACCGCTTTACATTCAGATGAAAGGTCGTGGCGTGCGCACCATCGGCGATGAACAGCTTAGAGCCGTAACACCTAATGCCTTCAGCAAGGATTGTTTCTTCCTGGTCGATGCGGTGGGCGTCACCGAGCATACGATGTCTATTCCGGAACTGGGCGATGGTCCTGACACCATTACGATAACATTGAAGGAATTGCTTGAAAAAATTGCTCATGGCAATCTGCCAGATATGTATCTGAAACGTCTGGCTGCTACTTTGTCCCGTCTACACAATAAGGCCGACAATAGTCAGCGTGCTGAGTTTGAACGGTTGGCAAGCGACTCTATGGATGCCATTGCACAGCGTATATACGATGCTCTGGAAAATGGGACTTTGCCACTTTATAATGATGTTAATGAGCCTAACAACGAGCGCAAGGGACTTGTCGCTCCGGTTGCCAATCATGCTGATGTGCGCCGATACATTCTTATTCTTGCTGCTGGCTTTGTCAATACGCTCATGCCTGGTGAGGACACGCTTATATCCAAGGGCTTCTCTGTAGAGGAAGCTAAAGACACTACAGAAGCTTTTGAGAAGTATTGTCGTGACCATGCTGATGAGATTGAGGCATTGCGCATTATCTATAATCAGAGTGGTGAGCCTATCAACTTTGATATGATGAAAGATTTGGAGAACAAGCTGAAGATGGAAAACAATCGTTTCAGCACGAAGCAGCTTTGGAACTCTTATGCCATCGTTTCTCCAAACCACGTGCGACGCACCACCAAAAAGGAGGAGAGCGAGGCTCTTACCAATATTATACAGTTGGTGCGCTTTGCCTATCGTCAGATAGAAAAACTGGACAGCGTTTGCACTACTGCCCGACAATACTTCAATCTTTGGTGTGGTCAGTGGCATCGTGACATATCAGAACGACAGAAGCAGCTCATGAGCCAGATTGTGGACTATGTGGCAAGTAACGGTGCTTGTACCATAAACGACATTCGAGAGGACGACCGCACACAAGCTGCTCAGATGATTGCAGCATTCGGTACAAAACAGAAGGCGGATGACGCTCTTCTTTCTTTGTTTAATTTTGTGGTTTTAAGAAAAACAGCATAACTTTGAATTATGACAAACAATATATCTACAGAGCAATCGCTCACCAAGAAAGTATGGAATCTTGCCACTACACTTGCAGGACAAGGTATTGGCTTCACCGATTATATCACGCAACTCACTTATCTGCTTTTTCTGAAGATGGATGCGGAGAATGTAGAGATGTTTGGAGAAGAGTCGGCAATACCTGCTGGATATCAGTGGGAAGAACTTATAAAACTCGACGGACTGGATCTTTTGAAACAGTATGAGGAAACGCTAAAAGTACTCAGCGAGCAAGACAACCTTATCGGTACCATATACACCAAAGCGCAGAACAAAATTGACAAACCTGTCTACTTGAAGAAGGTTATCACCATGATTGACGAGGAGCAATGGCTTGTTATGGATGCTGACGTGAAGGGTGCTATATATGAGAGCATTCTGGAAAAGAACGGACAGGATAAGAAGAGTGGCGCAGGACAGTATTTCACACCGCGTCCGCTCATCAAGGCAATGGTGGACTGCATCCGCCCGCAGATTGGCGAGACGGTGTGCGACCCTGCTTGTGGTACGGGTGGCTTCCTTCTCACGGCTTATGACTATATGAAGAATCAGTCGGCCGACAAGACTAAACGCGATTTTCTGCGCAACAAAGCTCTGCATGGCGTGGACAATACTTCACTTGTCGTCACACTCGCTTCCATGAACCTCTATCTGCATGGTGTGGGTACTGACCGCAGCCCCATCTCTTGTGAAGATTCGTTGGAACGTGAGCCTAAAACGCTCGTAGATGTTATCCTTGCCAATCCTCCTTTCGGACAGCGTCCGGCAGGGTCTGTGGAGCTTAACCGCCCCGACTTCTATGTTGAGACGAAGAACAATCAGCTGAACTTCCTTCAGCACATGATGCTCATGCTGAAAGTGGGTGGTCGTGCTGCTGTGGTACTGCCGGACAATGTTCTCTTTGAGGGTGGTGCTGGCGAGACTATCCGTAAACGCCTTCTTTCTGACTTCAATCTGCATACCATCCTACGTCTTCCTACAGGTATATTCTATGCGCAGGGTGTGAAGGCTAACGTACTGTTCTTCACAAAGGGACAGCCAACAAAGGAGGTTTGGTTCTATGACTACCGTACCGACATCAAGCATACGCTTGCCACCAACAAATTGGAGCGCCATCATCTTGACGACTTCGTGAAATGCTATAATCCCGACAATATCAATAATCGCACCGAAACCTACGATGCTGAGAGTAATCCGTCAGGACGTTGGCGCAAATACTCAGTTGAAGAACTCACCGCCCGTGACAAGACTTCACTCGATATCACTTGGATTAAACAGGGTGGCGAGGAAGAGGAACATACTCTGGAAGAACTGATGGCTACCATAAAGGAACAAAGCCAAAACATCAGCAAGGCGGTGAGTGAACTTGAAAAATTATTGGTTGACATCAAGGAGGATTAAGGGCATGGATGAAATCATAAAGCGAGAGGATGCTCTCTTTGGGCATATCTCAAAACTTATTGACGAGGCGCACAAGCACGTTAAAACTACTGTGAACACTACAATGGTCTACACTTACTATGGTGTTGGTAAATATATTGTGGAGGATGAGCAGCAGGGATACGAGCGTGCAGCGTATGGCAAGAAGGTATTAAAAGCTCTTTCTGAGAAACTGTGTCTGAAGTACGGTGAGGGTTGGTCTTATTCTAATTTAAGACAAATTCGACAATTCTATTTGGCGTATGCGAATTTGACAGACGGTGTTTGTCAAATTCAGTTTGATTTGTCATGGTCGCATTATCTTATACTTATGCGTATTGAGAATCATGATGAGCGCAAATTCTATGAGATTGAGGCGAAACAACAGAATTGGAGTGTGCGTGAACTGAATAGACAGGTTGGTAGTTGTCTTTATGAGCGGTTGGCTTTGAGTCGCAATAAGGACGATGTGATGCGCTTGGCAAAAGAGGGGCAGACAGTAGAAAAGCCATCAGACATCATAAAGAATCCTATCACATTGGAGTTCTTGGGATTGAAGCCAGATTCTGTTTATTCCGAGTCTAAACTGGAGAACGCCATTATCAGCAAGATGCAGCAATTCTTGCTCGAACTTGGTAAAGGCTTTCTTTTTGAGGCACGACAGAAGCGGTTTACTTTTGAAGAACAGCATTTCTTTGTTGACTTGGTGTTTTACAACCGCTTGTTGCAATGCTATGTGCTTATTGATTTGAAGATAGATAAACTCACTCATCAGGACCTCGGACAGATGCAGATGTATGTCAACTATTATGACCGCTATGTCAAGTTGGATTTCGAGAAACCAACCATTGGTATTCTTCTATGTAAGGAGAAGAATGATGCCCTCGTAGAGCTGACTCTACCTAAGGATGTCAATATCTATGCTTCGGCTTACCAACTCTATCTTCCCAACAAAGATTTGCTTCAAGCTAAGGTGAAGGAATGGATTGAGGAGTTTGAAGAGAATGAGGAAATAAAGAAACTTGAAGAAGACAAATAACAAATGAATACTAAAGCATTACGCCAAAAGATACTTGACCTTGCGATACATGGCAAACTTGTACCGCAAGACCCTAACGATGAGCCTGCATCAGTGCTCCTCGAGCGCATCCGTGACGAGAAAGAACGCCTTATCAAAGAAGGCAAAATCAAACGCCCTAAAAAGACTAAGACAACTTCTGATAAGCCGCATTATGAGAATGTGCTGCCAGAGGGTTGGACTATAACTACATTAGGTGAAATTTTTCAGCATAACAATGGAAAGCAGAAATCGTCATCAAATAAAGAAGGTAGGTTATTAAAATATATAACGACTTCAAATGTCTATTGGGGTGAATTTGATCTTTCAAATGTAAAAGAAATGTTTTTTACAAATAATGAGTTGGAAAAGTGTACCGTAACAAAAGGAGATTTACTTGTTTGTGAAGGTGGAGACGTTGGGCGTTCTGCTATTTGGAATTATGAATATCCTATATGTATTCAAAACCATCTTCATAGATTAAGGTCTTGGCTGCCAGTTTGTAATGAATACTTTTTCTATTCTTTAATGTATAATAAATTTAAGAATTTAATTAAAGGTAAAGGTATTGGATTGATGAGTCTTTCGTCTAACGATTTGCATAATATTCCAATAAATCTTCCTCCCGTTAATGAGCAGAAGCGTATTGTAGCCGAAATAAATAGATGGTTTGATTTGTTCAAATCCATTGAAAATAATACAGACAATCTAAATACATTAATTAAGACAACAAAATCTAAGGTTTTAGACCTTGCCATTCACGGCAAGCTCGTCCCTCAAGACCCAACGGACGAGCCTGCTACAGAGCTGTTAAAGCGCATCAATCCTAATGCGGAAATCACATCTGATAACGGGCATTATCAGAAGTTGCCCGAAGGATGGGTGATTACATCGATATCTGAGATGTGTGAAAATATCAATGGGTTGTGGAAAGGTAAGAAGGAGCCATTTGTGAAAGTTGGTGTAATACGCAATGCCAATTTTACAAAGGATTTTAAATTGGATTACTCAAAAATTGAATACATTGATGTTGAAGAACGAGCTTTCAAAAAACGTCATCTTTTGAATGGCGATTTGATTGTGGAGAAATCTGGTGGTAGTGATAATAATCCTGTAGGACGTGCTATTTTGTATGAAGGTAAAGATGCGATCTTTTCTTTTAGCAATTTCACGATGGTGTTAAGAATTCACTATAAAGATGTTCTTTCTTATAAGTATTTGTACTATTATATTATGAGCAAATATCAGAAAGGAGAAATGAGATTAATGCAAACCCAAACAACAGGATTGCATAATCTCATTCTCGATAAGTATCTTGATATTCCGTTGTGTCTTCCACCGTATCAAGAGCAGCAACGCATAATCAACAAAATAGAAGAAACATTTGGTGTTTTAGATTTAATTCAAAAGAACCTATAGATTCTCCATTATCTTATCGAGGGTTGTAAATGTTTGGTTTATGGCATTTACAATCCTTTTTTGTTCTTCGTATGGAGGAATAGGCACATTGATAGCCTTGAATAACTTCTTGTTCAGGTGCGGAATGGCCGAACCGACCTTATTCTCTCTTAGCATCTTTCGATGCAGGTTTATTACTTGTAGAACATAGTCGGTGTACATTTCTTCATGAATGGAAAGTTGCTTGAACGTGCTACCTTGATAGCCATCTACTGGCGCACGAAAAACTTCTCCAGAGTTTTCACCATCCACTAAAATCAGTAAAGTGTTTGCAGCTGTATATTTGCCTGACGTTAATACTTTAGCTTCTCGTTCTCCACGCAGATACTTCACATCAAGATTTATTCTTTCGATGCCATTTTGCTTCTCTCCATCTACCAAAGCACATAGTGTTTGCATGGGTGTAATCACCCATCCTTCGGGCAACTTCTGATAATGCCCGTTATCAGATGTAATCTCAGCCTTTGGATTAATGCGCTTGAGCAGTTCACTTGCAGGCTCGTCCGTTGGGTCTTGGGGTACGAGTTTGCCGTGAATAGCAAGGTCAAGGACTTTTGATTTAGTCTGTTTTATAACGTTTTGTAGGTTTGCTGTGCCAGTTTCTATAAGTTCAACAAATGACATCCATTTGTTTATCTCATCCAAAATTCTTATTTGTTCTTTCAACGGAGGTATTGGAATATAGAAGTTTTTTAGCACATCAAAAGGAGGTATATTCTTAATTGCTGTTCCTTTGCTACTATTTTTTGCTTCTTCTTTCAGTATGAAATCAAAATATAGAAGATAGAATTGTTCAATATCACGATAGTAAAGCCGTATGAGCATCAATGCTTGATTGATAATGCCTTTCTGTATATTTCGAGGCAATACATAGGTCTCACCAATTGTTCCTGCACAACTTACAATTATATCAAATGGTTGGATTGCGAAACCAGAAAGTGACTCATACTTTTCCTTTGAAATGTAATATGTACCAAGCGTGCAATCTTTTTGAATTGCATTCTTTTGTTCATAAACTTTGTATGTATCATCACCTTTGGAAACAAACATGGCTTTTGTAAGGCTACTGCCAAAAGGACCTTTTTTGTAAAAAGCCAAATCATCTAACTTACACCACGCCCATCCTTCAGGCAACTCGTACGGATAATGCGGCTTATCAGAAGTAAAAGGAAAAGCCTTGTCTATTCATAAAGGCTTTTTTAATTACTTTGCTTCAAGTTCTTTTTGTAACTTGTCACAATCTAAATTTGGCTCCAAATACTTCTGAACTTCATCAATTAACTGTGCATTCATAGAACTTGCTGAAGGAGGTTGATTTGCTTCAAATGTAGCTTCTATAAAACTGTTTAAGTTTATCTGTCGAAAAATATTGCTTTTGCTCATAAAAAGGAAAAGCAGTAAGGCTAAATAAAATGGTAAGCGGAGGATATGCCTCCCTTACCCGGATTCATCCACACCTATGTGTCGAAATGGGGCTCCCGCATATCGGGTTACTCCAAAGGATAAATCACTGCAAATGTAAGGATTATTTTTGAAACTCTAAATAAAACTACAAATAAATTGGCTTTGAACTACAAATAGCAACTCCATTGATATTGTTGTAGTTTTTCATTCTGCATGACTGGGAGATGAGTACATCACAGAGATAAAATTTAACTTCGTGTGATTTGCAACCACAATTAATTGCCTTTTCCTCACCGCTCAATCGCTCATGTCTTTGCCATAAAAAAGCAAGATATGAGCGATTTTTCATACTATCCGCTATACATTCATCATTTAATCATACCCATCTAAGTCCACTCTCTTGTCCAGTAACAAACATTTTATCCATTACAGAAGTTTTTCAGAAACATTTATACTTTTATTGATTATTATGACTACCTTTGCTTTACTCTTTAAACCTAAATTATTATACAAAGAATATGAGCAAAAAGAAGAACCCTATTAAGTGTACATTCTTCGGATTTACGATGGCTGAAACAAAAAGAAACAAAATAATAAGATTCCTAAAGAAGAATAACTATGATTTTGAGGAGACGTATGACTATAATATTATAGTCCGGAACATAACATTTGAAGGGTTTCATTGCAAAAAAGTTAAGTTGGATTTTTGTCGTGAGGCCATTTGGATGATTGATGCTGATTTGGGTGTTTTTGAAGACGAAAATCTTTTCAAAAGCACATATGACAAACTAAGTACAACCTTTAACAATAAATATGGAGACTACTGTATTATAAAAGATGATTTAGGATGTGCATATGAAGATGAAGACATGATTTGTGAATTCACTTGCAGAGATAAGCAAATCACCTTTTCTTACACCGTCATGAATGTGGACATAAAGACATTAAATATATTGAAAAAGCATCATTGGCGTCTGATATTAGAAAATAATATTACAGCTCCAACATCAGGTGTTTATTTGTTAGCAATCAAACATAATTATGATATTTCATATGAGTGTCACAAAATGAAAGAAGGTGATTCCTTTTATGGTGTTGTAGGAGCTTCTACAGCTGCCCCAACTGATAACTTCGTACCTGTTGCATATCACTTCTTTAAAGAATTTGTTGATTCTAACAGCATTTCTAAGTCATCGTGTATAACCGATAGCTCATGGCGTCAATGCGTCTTTGATTCAGCATCAAGAGGATTGAGGGTTGTAGCATTTACACTAAATGGATTTTTGACGTATGGTATAAGTGAAAGTACTGTTTTGTTCTTTGAAGAAGAAAAAGCTTTTACATACAAAGATACTTATCTATCTCCATGCTGGGGCGATGAGAAGAATCAGCAAGATATAAAAATACTTGCTTATCATTACATCGAGTTTTTTGGAGGTGTTGGTTTGTCGTATTGGTTTTACAAATACCGTAAGATACATTCTGATGAAAATGAAAAGTGATATTACCTCATTAGGCAAACAATCATAGTGTCTTTTCACCACCGCCCAATCGCTCATATCTTTGCCCTAAAAAAGCAAGATATGAGCGATTTTTCATTTATTCCACCAACATCCGTTGTCACCATCCCTGGTGCCCACGCCTCCGCAGCTTTCACCTCCAAGACAAGTGAAGTCTTCAAGGAAGAGCACAATATCGCACCAATCATCATCAACGACAAGATGAAGTACATCCCGTGGGGAGGCGACAACCAGATGCCGTACAATATCATTGATCTCATCGAGTCTGACGAGACAATGAGCACTTGCCAGATGTTCAACGCTGAAGTCTGCTATGGCAGCGGACTTGTCTATGACACAGAGCTTGCCACCGCACAAGTGCAAGTGGATGACTTTATGCTGGACAACGACCTCGCAAGTTACTTCCTCGGAGTGTGCCAGGACTTCAAGCACTTCGGCTTTTGCGTCAGCGTGATCATCCTCAATGAGGATGCCAGTCGCATTCGTTTAGCCAAAGGGCAACGTGTTCGCTGAATGGAAAAACTCAGAAACAACCAAACTCTTTGAAGACCATGGTTATAAAAATAAAAAGCAAGCAGGAGGCTACTTTTTCTAAGAAAAAATTGTTATCTTTGCCATTGACTAATAATAATTAGTATGGATAGGGGTAGAAAAATTTGCGACGTACTGAAAGCTGTCAGAAAAAAGATTGCTGACATGAATGGCATTGCATACGAGCCAAGAGTTTGCCACTTCAAAGGACATTGCAGTGGAACATGTCCAGCATGCGAGACTGAAAGAAAATATATAGAGTCGGAATTGTCTTTACGCAAACGCATGGGAGAGGCTGTTTGTGTTACAGGTGTTGCCATTGGCATTTTGGTGACCCCATATAATGTATATGCCCAAACTTCGTCACCGTCTGTACCTATTGGTAATGAAGTAATCGCAGCAGACTCTCTGCCAACAAGAGCACAAGTTACAATCAATGGATGTGTGAAAGATGCTGACGGAACTCCTATTGTTGGTGTAATTATTGTTGTAGGAAACAAACGATCCGGCAGCATTACAGACATTGACGGAAACTTTTCTGTTACCTTTCCAATGGATTCCACGCTACGATTGGAATATATTGGTTATAAAAACAAGGTCTATTCATTCAGCGAACTGGACTTGAAAGGCTTTAACACGCTTTGCCTAACGGAAGAAGACGATGATCTTTTAGGAGAAATGGTTGTAGTTGCACCACAAAAGCCTAAAACAAAGAAGCGTCGCAAGAAAAAACAGGAAGGAAAAATGGTTGTTGAAAATAAAGATTTTGACACAGGGCCATTCTATCCTGGCGGCAACAGTGCCCTGCTACATTTTGTAGAACACCTTAATTCCGCAACACTATAATTTAACTTTATTTATAAGTTCCTGAGCAACA
>ENA-OVGJ01000064-OVGJ01000064.1-human-gut-metagenome-genome-assembly--contig:-NODE-64-length-57674-cov-24.944081_pt1 | contig 57674 bp, 49 predicted proteins | sample MGYA00237772_ERZ505423 | MGnify/ENA primary metagenome ERZ505423 (study PRJEB26158, sample SAMN06016386) | human gut metagenome | biome: human gut; feature: ankylosing spondylitis patient; material...
CTGCATACGGACTCAGTTGTATTTCTAGTTGCTGCTGTATCATAGAGTGTTGCTAATTGACGTAAAGTTACTAATTTTCAATGAGATACGCAAATATTACATCTATACCTTCGTCCTACATCGTGGCTTTTTTCAGCAGCCTCGGGGACGCGTCGCCCCCAGGTGAGGACGTGATGCCCCTAGGTGAGGAAGAGATTTCCACAGGTGAGGACGCGATGCTCCAACTTGGCAATAAGAGAAGGATTAGCATCTATTCATGTTACTTACGTAGCCAGTGAATGAGGCGATATAGCCAGCCTGTATGACGGGTTGTACCAAGGATGTAGTAGGGGAGAGCAAAGAGGCGTTCATAGGTGTTGAGTTGAGCAAAGATGCGTCTTTTGTACCCTCGGAAGTTAATGTGTTGTTCAAATTCTTTGAAGATTGTTAGAGCTGTCTTTCGTTCGGCAACGCTCATTTCATCGTGGTGCATATAAAGCAACATCGTGGTGTCTAAATAAAAGTGCATGAGCTGGGTCATCAATTTAAGTCGGTGCTGCTTGTCTGGAAAAACACTACAGAATGTGTCGTGTAACATCAAGCCCGTTTGCAGGCGTTGAAAGCGCCGCATGGAGAATTGGTGCGTAATCGCATTGGGGTTGCCTTGGTAGTAGTAGAATGTGCCAGGAGCAAAGGCAACTTTGTTGGCGTGCAAGAATTGCATGCGTGTGTTGTACTCATCGCTATCGTAAAAGCGCGTATCGCTCCGTTTGTCGGCCATCAAGGGCATACGCACGAGGCCGAAGCCGTTGATAGAAAAGTCGGTGGCAAGGTAGAAGGCTTCCTGAGGAGAGAGTACTAATTGGTAGTCTTTATTAGGCGGATAGGAGCACGGCCATGTTCCAAGACTATTGTCCGCATATCGCAGTAGCATATCTGGCAGTACGATGTCTGCATTAATCTCTGTGGCACGTTGATAGAGTCTTTCCAGACAGTTGGGCGACAGGGTGTCGTCTTGCGACATATAAAAGGCATATTCGCCTTTTGCCCATTGACACATGAGAGCAATGTTGCGTGCCACGTTGCCCGTGGGGTCGTTCTCCTTATGATATATACGTATGCGTGGTTCTTTTTGAGCCAATTGTTTTAATATCTCGTAGCTGCTGTCGCTCGAACCGTCGTCTAAGGCGATGAGTTCCCAGTTGGTGAAGGTTTGCGCAATTATCGAACCGATGCTTTCGGGCAAATACTTTGAGCCATTATATATGGGCATTAGTATCGAAATGTTTGCTTCTGAATTGGTAGAGGGCATATAGCGTGTTTATGTTGTTTACTTTACAAAGGTACGTTTAACAATCGTAATATTCACAAGTGTCAGTAGATAGATGTTGTCTTCTGCCCTTTTTGGCAGAAGTGGGTCGGTGTGTACTGCACAAGTTGTCATTATTTTTAAATATATGTTATAGCCGTCGTGTGCCGAATGTTTTGGCAATGTGTTTGCAATCAAGAGGGCATAAACATTGATAATAATAAAACAATAAATATATGAATTTCGACAACTTTACAATCAAAGCACAACAGGCTGTTCAACAAGCCGTGGATAGTGCGCAACAAAATGGGCAGCAGGCCATTACCCCTGTTCATTTGTTGGCTGGTGTGCTGGCTGTGGGCGAAAACGTTACGAAGTTTATCTTTGGTAAACTTGGCGTAAACGAGCGTTCATTGCAAGCTGCCGTTCATCAAGAATTGAGTCGCCAACCTCGTGTGAGTGGTGGTAGTGCGAGTCCATACCTTGACCAAGAGGCCAATGCTGTGGCACTAAAGGCGCAAGACTTGGCTCGCAAGGGAGGTGACACTTATGTAGGACTCGAACCGATGTTGCAAGCTCTGCTCGAGGTGAAGAGTGTGGCAGCCCAAATGTTGAAGGACGCTGGCGTAACGACCGATGGCTTGAAGAAAGCCATTGAGGAATTGCGCGGTGGCCAGAAAGCTACATCGCAAAGTAGTGAGGATACCTATCAGGCATTGGAGAAGTATGCGCGCAACTTGGTAGAAGAGGCGCGCAATGGTAAGCTCGATCCTGTAATTGGTCGTGATGAGGAAATTCGTCGTGTACTGCAGATCCTTTCGCGTCGTACCAAGAACAATCCGATATTAATAGGTGAGCCGGGTACGGGTAAAACGGCCATTGTAGAAGGGCTGGCTGAGCGTATCGTAAGAGGCGACGTGCCAGAGAACTTGAAGAATAAGAAACTTTATTCGCTTGATATGGGGGCACTCGTAGCGGGTGCCAAGTACAAGGGCGAGTTTGAGGAACGTTTGAAGAGCGTCATTAACGAAGTGACTCAGGCTCAAGGCGACATTATCTTGTTTATAGATGAGATTCACACCTTGGTGGGCGCTGGTAAAGGCGAAGGCGCTATGGATGCTGCCAACATCTTAAAGCCAGCTTTGGCCCGTGGTGAATTGCGTAGCATTGGTGCGACAACGTTGGAGGAGTATCAAAAGTACTTTGAAAAGGATAAAGCCTTGGAGCGCCGTTTCCAAACAGTAATGGTAGACGAACCAACGCCTGAAGATGCAATTAGCATCTTGCGTGGATTGAAAGAACGCTACGAAAATCACCACAAGGTGCGTATTCAAGACGATGCCATTATCGCAGCCGTACAACTTTCACATCGTTATATCTCGGATCGTTTCTTGCCCGACAAGGCTATTGACTTGATGGATGAGGCGGCAGCTAAGTTGCGTATGGAACGTGATTCTCAACCTGAGGAGTTGGACGAGATAACACGTCGCTTGCGTCAACTTGAGATTGAGCGCGAAGCAATCAAGCGTGAGAATGATACGCAAAAGTTGGAGCAACTGAATAAAGAAATCTCTGAACTGAGTGAGAAGGAGAAAGACCTTCGTGCTAAGTGGGAGGGCGAAAAGGAAGTGCTCTCACGCATTCAGCAGGATAAGCAACAGATAGAGCAACTTAAGTTTGAGGCCGAGCGTGCTGAACGTGAGGGTGACTATGGTCGCGTAGCTGAAATTCGTTATGGCAAACTCAAACAGTTGGCTGATGACATAACGGCTCAACAAGAGCAGTTGCGTAATCGCCAAGGTGCGGAGGCTATGGTGAAGGAAGAGGTTACGGCTGACGACATCGCTGATGTCGTAGCTCGTTGGACGGGCATACCTGTAACGCGAATGCTACAGAGTGAACGTGAGAAGTTGCTCCATTTGGAGGAAGAACTGCACAAACGTGTAGTAGGTCAGGACGAGGCTATTGAAGCTGTGGCTGATGCGGTACGTCGTTCACGTGCAGGGCTGCAAGACCCAAAGCGTCCTATCGGTTCGTTCATATTCCTCGGTACAACAGGTGTCGGTAAGACGGAGCTGGCAAAGGCTTTGGCTGACTACTTATTCAACGATGAGAATATGATGACGCGTATCGATATGAGTGAGTATCAAGAGAAGTTCAGCGTGAGTCGACTCGTTGGTGCACCTCCGGGATATGTTGGTTACGAGGAAGGTGGACAATTGACAGAGGCTGTGCGTCGCAAGCCTTACAGTGTTGTGCTCTTTGATGAAATAGAGAAGGCACACCCTGATGTGTTTAACATCTTGCTGCAAGTGTTGGATGATGGTCGACTGACTGATAACAAGGGACGTACTGTCAACTTTAAGAACACCATTATCATTATGACTTCAAACATGGGCTCGCAAATGATTCAGCAAAAGTTGGAGGCGATTGCTAACAAGAATGCTGAAGAGCGTGCGCGCATCATTGACGAAACGAAGTCACAGGTGTTGGATATGTTGAAGAAGACGATTCGTCCTGAGTTCTTGAACCGTATTGACGACATCATTATGTTCCAGCCCTTGACGCAACCTCAAATAGAGCAGATTGTCCGCATTCAAATCGGTGGTATACAACGTTTGTTGAAAGAACAAGATGTTGTGCTTGACGTGAGTGATGCAGCAGTTAAGTTGGTTGCTCAGGCAGGTTTCGATCCCGAATTTGGTGCTCGTCCTGTAAAGCGTGCTTTGCAGCGTATGTTGCTCAACGACTTGAGTAAGGCACTATTGGCGGGTATGGTAGACAAGATGAAGCCTATTCATGTTGATGCCGCAGGCGATCGTTTAACCTTCCACAATTAATGGAATATTAAGTAATAAGTAAAATTGGCCGTGAATTTGTAACAACAAATGCACGGCCAATTTTGTTGGTAGTGAAGTCGTCTAAACTTTTCTGACGAAGATTATATTTAAACTTTTATCTCTTCTAAATTCAAGATTTGCCTTTATTTTCGAACTTCATAAAAGTTTAGACGACTTCAATTTGTGGTTTTAGTATTCTTTAGGGTTCACACCAAAATATTCTTTAAAGCACTTGGTAAAGTAGCTGGGAGACGAGAACCCCGTTTCGTATGTAACTTGTGATACACTCATGTCGGTGCGGTGGAGCAAGTCGGCTGCCTTCTTAAGGCGCGCTACACGCAAAATCTCGATGGGCGAAAGGCCCGTGAGTGATTTGATCTTTCGATATAACTGCGTGCGGCCGATGCCCATTTGGGTGGCCATATCTTCAACGGAGAAGTTGGTATGTTTAAGATTTTGCTCAATAAGCGATCGGAAGCGTTCGGCAAAAGACTTGTCGAGGTCGCTCACGTCAGACTTGCGTATGTTCGTGTCGTCACCAAAGGCCAGCTTGAGGCGTCGGCGGTTGGCTATGAGATTGCGCAAGCGTGCACGGAACATGTCGGGGCTAAAGGGCTTGGCAATGTAAGCATCGGCACCGCAGTCGAAGCTGACTACACGTTGGTCGTCGAGCGTGCAGGCTGTGAGCATCATCACTGGCACGTGAGAGGTCTGCCATTCGTCCTTCAGTCGGCGGCAACACTCCCAACCATTCATGACGGGCATCATTACATCGCACACTACGGCATCGGGTATGATTTGGCGTGCACGGGTTAGGCCCTCTTGTCCGTCGGCTGCTTCGATTACCTTGTAGTCGCTTCCCAAGAGCAGTTTGATATAAGAGCGAATGTCCTCATTGTCGTCAATAACCAATACCGTGGGTGGTTCGTCAGCCTCGTTCTCTTTATTATCAGAAGGCATAGGCAGCGGTTCGGGGCGTTGCAACTCGTTTTGCATCTTGCTGATAGCTTCAGCCGATCCAATAGCGGGTTGGCTTTCAAGCGGTTGTTCGATGTGGTCAATTACGTTATGTTCGTTGCAAGGTATGTTAACGATAAAGCGTGTACCTGTGCCCAAAGTGCTTTCTGCACGCACTGTTCCGCCGTGTAGCTCGACGCATACCTTGACAGTGGCCAAACCAATGCCCGAACCATCGTGGCTCACGTCAGCTTGATAAAAGCGGTCGAAGATGTAAGGCAGCTTGTCGCGCTCAATGCCTTGACCTGTATCTTCGACAATGAGTGTGAGCTGTCGGCCTTGTTCGACGTTGTCGGTGAGTTGAGCCGAAACGTTGATCTTGCCCCCCTCGGGAGTGTACTTAAATGCGTTTGATAGTAGGTTGTAAAGTACGCTCTCCATCTTCACTCCGTCAACGTAGCCTTGCCACCCATTGGGGGCAGTGGTGGGCAGACATTTGATGTTGTAACGAATAAGTTTCTTGTGTGCCAAGGTATTAAACGGTTCACACCACTTTCTTATAGCTTCGTCGAGTGCCATAGAGGTAGGGTGGAGTTGTAGCTTGCCGTCCTCGTACTTACGGAAGTCGAGCATCTGTCCCACCATGCGCAGCAAGATGTTGGCATTGGTGCTGACCATGTTGAGTAGGCGCTGCTGCTCGGCATTGAGATTGGGGCTCAATATGAGTTGTTCGACGGGAGCCGTGATGAGTGTGAGCGGTGTGCGTAGGTCATGCGATACTTCGGTGAAGAAGGTGAGTTTGCTCTGAGTGCTTTCTTCTACTTCCTTGGCCATTTTGACCAGTTGATCACGTTGCTCCTCAAGTTTGTGCTTCTGCTGTGCCAACTCTTCGTTGCGGCGAATGGTGATGTAGTACATACGAATGCCAAAACTCAACAATAAGCCAATCAATACGATGATGACGATGCAGGCCAAGAGCAGCATGTTTTGCATAGAGTAGCGCGAAAGGAATTTGTCCATTTGCAGTCCGAGCTGGTCAATGCGCTCTTCGCTCACTTTGATCTGGTCGCTCTGAATGCGGAAGATGCGTGACGTAGCACTGTTGATAATGGTTGAACGCAGTTCCGTATTGCGCTGATAAGGCTCGTGGTTGAGAATTTGTAGCGCCGTTTCAATAATCTTATAGCCGCCTGTAGGGTAGACAAAAGTGGCTAAGAGCTTGCCTTGCTCCACATTCTCAAGTCCCCCACCGCGGCCTGATAGACCGTCAACACCGATTACTTTTATCTCGGGGTGTCCTAAGCTCTGTAATGCTTGATGAATGCGTACACCTGTGCGGTCGTTGGGGGCGAGAATGAGTTGAGGAACTGTCCCGGCCTTAAACATAGAGTCGAGTTGTTGTTGTATGCGTGGTCCTTCCCAACCTACTTCAAACTGAGCTACAACGTGAATGCCCGGAGCCTTACGTAAGGCTTCGTGCAATCCTTCGTGGCGCTCGCTGGCGGCTGTGCCAGCAAGATGGCCCGTGAGTTCGGCTATGGTGCCATTGCCTTGTAGTGTATGAATGACAAAGGCTCCTATATCTTTACCTATTGCACGATTGTTGGCACCAATATAGGCTGTATAGTGTTGGGTAGAGGTCTTGCGGTCGGCCACGATTACGGGAATGCCCTTTGATATGGCCTTTTCGACAGCGGGACTGAGGGCACGTCCTTCGTTGGGGCAGACGACAAGTAGGTCGATGCCTTCGTTGAGGAGGCTATCGATTTGACGGATTTGCAATTCGTTACTATCGTGTGCTGAGCGTATGTCGAGTTGCACGTTTTTATAAAACGTGGCTTCGCGTTTCATCTCTTTGTTCATCTGTTGGCGCCAAGGATCTTGGCTGCATTGCGAAATGCCGATGCGATAGGTGGGCTCGCTCTTCTGACAGGAAACTATGAGAGTAGAAACGAGTAATAATACTAAGTGTGGTTTCATGGGGTACACGAATGGTTGTTAAGGAAGGGAACGTTAATGATGTTTTTCGCGCTTCGCGCGGTTTTTGAACATTAATCTCCATTAATCTGTCATTAATCTTATTTATTAATCTGCACGTTTAATTTTAGGGGATTTAGAGCAAAAGAAAGATTAATGATAGATGAATGGATATTAATGTTCATAACCTGCGCGAAGCGTGAAAAGTAATATTAACGTTAATGGTAGATTAAAGTTTCTATCCGAAGTAGGTTCTGGCGATAGATAGAAATTTCATGCGGTTGGGAATAGTCTCCATGGTGTCTTCGTCTACTTGGCAGAGGTCGCGAATGGCATAGATACCCAATTCTTCGTCGGTGGACTGACGACCCACGTTGCGAAATAGGTGGTTGCGCGCATCGATGATTTCGATGGCCTCGTTGTTATAGTCGGCAGGCTCCATGCTTAGGCGCAATTCAGCCTTGACGAAGCTCTCAAGTGCGTTGACAAAGTCGGTTGTTTGGTCAATCATAGAGGTAAAATATTGTGTGTTGTTACCACCCTGTGGTATTCATGCCACAAGCTGTGTACCACTCAGTTTGTTGGAACGTTTGGTTGAGATCGCCAAAAATACATTTATTGGCATTGTCGGTATAGATAGTCTGTGGAATGAAGAGACTTACTGCACGATAGTGATCGGTGGCGGTGGGTATATTTTGGTAGCGGTTATAAGGCCCAACGTAGATGCGGGGGGTGCTGTAGTGCGACGTTACGCAGCGTTCGAGAGCTTGGAGAACGTTGGAGAGATAAGGTTCGGGCAATAGACGTTCAAAGGCTTGTAAGGCATCGTAGTTGTGAGGGCGATAATAGAAAATCCTCGCGTAAGTTTGATAATTGAGCACAGATGACATATCGGGCGACTGACGATTGGCCAAGGCAGAGTAGGGGAGTGCCTCCTTTAGGGTAGTGGCAAGTGCAGGGAGTTGATCGGTACGCACGGCAGAGATGGTGATTCCGATATCATCATAAACGGTGTAGTATTCGTTGACAACATCGTTGTAGTACGTGCGTGTAATGCTATCGGGCGAGGCTGCAAAAAGTCCACATCGTAACTGGTTGGTGTAGTTGGCACCTGCCGTAGAAATGGCCATGGGAGAAGCTACGACGTAGTCCGTAACGTTGCGTAAGGCATAGTCCACTTCAAGGTTTTGCATGAGGCAAGCGTCGAAGAGAATGTAGTTGAAATGAAGCCCTGTGCGCTGAATGACTTGCGCAAGGTCGGTAATGTTCATTTGGGTGCCGTCATCGCTATTGTATTTATTATAGTTCGTGTCAATGCCAAAAGAGAAGGGACGGGCTGGCGCTGCGGCGGTAGTGGGGTAGCGGTTGTCATAGTCGGTGTTGGTGGCGGGCAACCACCCGTCAGCATGCGACCATAGGGTGAGTCCGTACTCTTGTGCGGGGAACTTGTCCTTTATCGTTTGTAGTACCGTTTGTAGTGTGTGGGGCGATGTCGAACACGCATCGTTGTCGAAGGTGGTGACAAGGTGAGGCTTGTTCCATTGACGCGCGATGCGGTAGAAGCGTGGGGCGCGAAGACTATCATCGTCGATAAAGAGGAGCAGACGGTCGTTGTCGGCTAAGTATTGTCGGCCGTTCATGATTTCGGTAGAGTCGGCTGCTGCTTTCTTCTTGAGCGAATTTTGGGCAGCCATATATATAAGTACTGTGCGGCGGGCTACGGTAGAGCCAGGTTGCACAGGAACGTCATCGTGGCAACTGCAAAGCAGTAGGCTGAAAAGGAGAATGAGTGGATATAATCGTTGCATTATTTAAACTGAATAGTGACTGTTTTAAAACCGAATGATTTAAAGATGCGCGTAAATTCGTTGCGTGCGTTGCGTTCAGTCGTTTGAAGGTTTTGAGGAGTGAGACAACGCTGCATCATCTTCTTACGAGCTTGAGCGTAGAGTTGGTCGCGTGCTTCGGGCGGGATAGAGCCCTTTTCGTAAAACGAACGGCTGCGTGCCTCGTCAATAAAATTGTTGTCGAGCAAGGCAGCGTGTGGCAAGATAAGTTGCGCGGTAGAGTCGGGTAGCGAGGTGAACCAATCGTCGGAGGCTTTGCTCATGTCGATGCCAAGGCGTAGCGTGCCTTGGTAGATGCGCGTAAGGCGGTCGGTGGTGAGCGTGCGAGAACGCTGCCACTCAACAAGTTCCTCGGTGTTGATAGTAAGAAACTCCCATTGCCCTATATCGCGCACTGATAGAATTTGTTCGGGAGTAAGGTCTATGCGTGTGTTGCGTTCCACCTCAAGGTGTATAGGGGAATTTTCTTTAATACCGATATATATATAAGTAATGGCAATGACGATGGCGGCTACGGCAAAAATCCACCACCAGCGCAGCAAGCGTTGTAGGCTTTTCATTTTTAGTTCGTTTGAAGCTTTGTCCAATCATGATCAGAATAGTTGCGGCCAAAGCGTAAGGTGATTTGACTCTCGGTATATCCTAAGTTAGAAAAAAGCGGAATGAGTTGGCGAGCAACACTCTGCTTGGCGCGCTCTTCTAAGCCGAAACGTGAAAGGTGGGCTGTAATGCTATCAGCCCCTTGTTGTGCAAAGTTGGCAATCTCGGCATCGGTGTAGCGTGAACGCAAGGCATCAACGTATTGACGTGTGCCTTGATTGTCAACACGCGTAGAAGTGATGATGACGTGCGGGTCGGGCAGGGTGATGACGAGAGTGCTGTCAGTGCGTTGTAGGTCGTCGGCTGTAAAGTTGGTAAAGTCAATGTAGGCTTTAAGCGTAACGTCGATAGGGATAGCAATGCGGCGGTCGCCCATGCGAGCAGGAAGATCGACTTGCAGACCTAATACCTTGCCTTTGATGCGAGGCTCGTCGGTATGAGTGATGAGTTTGTGAATTTTCATCTCAGCCGTATAAAGCCGAGCACACGACTGAACGCGCATAACCATTAGTGCCGTGGTGTCGACGGCAGATTGTGTTGTGCGCTTTGCTTCGCTATCCTTGTTTTGCCTATGGCACGATGTGGCGCAAAACGCCAAAGAATGGAGCAAAGCAATGTATATAATATATATAAGCCAATGTTTTACTTTCATAATACAAAATTATAGAAAATAATGTAGGGTAAAAAACTCTTATAGTGTTTTCTTGTTTTTATGCTTAAAGTTTTGTTACTTTGCCATTCCATTAAATGTAACAAACAGAGTATATGAAGAAGATAGTATTGGCATCAACTTGCTTACTGTTGGGGCTTTCGTTGGCTTCGTGCAGCAACAAAAAAAGTGATGCTGAGGCACAAAACGTTGATAGTACACAGACTGTAAATAATAACAATGCTCCGTATGCCGAACCAACACAAAGTAATGCTTATACAACAAAGTTGGCAGGTAAGCAGTTTGAGATTACGATATCGCGTGTAGCTGATAAGACATTGCCTATCGTTAAGGACGATTTGGGCAAAGAATTTTATGACAATCGCGTTGACGTAGTGATAAAGTGCAACGGACAGGAGTTTTATAAAAATTCGTTTACGAAAGATGCTTTCTCAGAATTCTTGACCACGGCAGCCGACCGTCAAGGCACAGTATTGCTCGGCATGGCTTATGATAGTGCCAAGAGTGATGGACACGCCATTCGCCTTGGTGCACAAATCGGTCAGGTAGGCATCGAAGAAGGTCCAGCTTTTAGTATCGAAATCCCCCTTGATGGCAGCGCTGCAAGTATTGTGCGCGATAATAATCAAGATACTACGGGTGACGATATGACGGATTGAAGATTGGGGTTATGAGGTTATTGGGTTATGAGGTTAAAAAGTTAGTGTGTCTAACTATTGTTTAACTCGTAATCTCATTAAACTCATCAACTTATTAAACTCATTCAACTTAAAACTTATAAACTTATAATAATGGCAAAAGAAGAAATGGACGCTGCAACTCCCAATGCTGAGAAGTTAAAAGCATTGCAGGCTGCAATGGCAAAGATAGAAAAGGACTTTGGTCGTGGTTCGGTAATGCGCATGGGCGACGAACAAGTAGAAGACGTAGAGGTGATACCTACAGGAAGTTTAGCACTTGACGCTGCTTTAGGCGTGGGTGGCTATCCTAAAGGACGTATTATAGAAATCTATGGTCCAGAATCGTCAGGTAAAACGACATTGGCTATTCATGCCATAGCACAGGCTCAGAAGGAGGGCGGTATCGCAGCCTTTATCGATGCAGAGCATGCTTTTGACCGCTTCTATGCAAAGAAGTTGGGCGTAGACGTAGACGAACTCTTAATCGCTCAGCCCGACAATGGTGAACAGGCACTCGAGATAGCTGACCAATTGATTCGTTCATCGGCTATTGATATTATCGTGATTGACTCAGTGGCAGCTCTTACGCCAAAGGCTGAGATTGAGGGCGATATGGGTGACAATAAGGTAGGCTTGCAAGCTCGACTGATGAGTCAAGCCTTGCGTAAGTTGACATCGACGATTAGCAAGACCAACACAACGTGTATCTTTATTAACCAATTGCGCGAAAAGATTGGTGTGATGTTTGGCAACCCAGAGACGACAACTGGTGGTAATGCCTTGAAGTTCTATGCTTCGGTTCGTTTAGACATTCGTCGTGTAACTACGCTGAAGGATGGCGATACACCTATTGGTAACCAAGTACGCGTAAAGATCGTAAAGAATAAGGTGGCTCCTCCTTTCCGTAAGGCAGAATTTGAAATTACGTTTGGTGAGGGTATCTCACACGTAGGTGAGATAGTTGACTTAGGTGTAGAACTTGGTATTATTAAGAAGAGCGGTTCGTGGTTTAGCTACGGCGAAACTCGTTTAGGCCAAGGTCGCGATGCGGTAAAGCGCGTTATTAAAGACAATCCAGAGTTGACCGCTGAATTGGAAGAGAAAATAGCTGCTGCGTTGAAAGAACGCAATGCTGAAGAGTAAAGTTTGGCGGGCTTATAGGGTTAGAAGATAATGGGATTAAAAAGTTACTTTTAGTTCTTGTAATCATCTTATTAAACCCATAAACTCATAAAACTCTCCCTAAAGATGGAATATAAGAAGCATTACACTGATGAAGAACTGAACGAAGTCGTCGGGTGGTTTAAGTCACGTTTTGATGAATTGCCAGCCTCTCTTTATATAGACAAAGCTACTTATGTGAAGGATTTAAAGCATACAGTTACGCTATATTACGACATCGTAAATAAGTTGAAAGACAATCCAACCTATGCTGCACAGATTCGCCACTTATTCTTGATGCGCGATGCCGTGTTGAAGCAATGGAAGGAGGAAGGTAAGGCTTAGAAACAAATATAAATAAAGAGGAAACAATGGTCTGTGTGAAATATATAGATGCGTTTGTTTCCTCTTTTTAGCTTTATACAAAATTATGACACGTAGAAGTATTAGAAAATATAGTTCGCGCCCCGTAGATGACGTTATGCTCAACGAACTGTTAGAACAAGCAGAACGCACCCAAACGATGGGTAACTTACAACTTTATTCGGTAGTAGTGACGCGTAGTGATGAGATGAAGCAAAAGCTTGCTCCTTGTCACTTTAATCAGCCTATGGTGACGCAGGCACCAGTGGTGTTAACCTTTTGTGCAGATTATAATCGCGTAACAACATGGGCAGAGCAGCGCAAGGGACACCCAGGATATGACAACTTCCTATCCTATCAGAATGCGGCAACAGATGCATTGTTGTTTTGCCAACGTTTTTGCGACTTAGCTGAGGCTGCAGGGCTGGGACTTTGCTTTTTGGGCACAACGATTTATCAACCGAAGCAAATTATTGACTTATTACACCTACCTCGATTGGTAATGCCTGTGGCCACGATTACATTAGGTTGGCCTGACGAGCAACCCGCGTTAACAATGCGTCTTCCATTGTCGGCTATCCGTCATGACGAAACGTATCAACCTCATACGCCAGCATCGATTGACCGTGATTATGCTACCACCGAAGCTGCCCCCGAAAATCAAGAGTTTGTGCACATTAACAATGTCGAGACATTAGCACAGATTTTTACCGACATACGCTATACTGCTAAAGACTGCCGTACGATGTCAGAAGGATTAATCGAGGCGTTGAAGATGCAAGGGTTTATGTAATAGCGGTGGAGCTTTAGTGGGGAGTTTTAAATCTTTCTTCGTCAAAGTCTCAATCTCGTCATAATGGTTGCCGCCTCTGATGACAACATATTTGAGCGTTTTGTTCTTAGTCACGTATATTCATTTCAATGTAATCAACATTAATTTGCAGAGCGACATATACATCGTCAAAGAACTGCGGCCCCATTCTTTAAGCAAGAATGGGGCCGCAATAGTATCTTATAGTAGAGTAGGGAAACTTCTACTTATTATGCCAATTGCTCTTTGATGAAGGCTTCCATTTCGGGAATATTCTCTTCTGCGCGCTGGAGCAAGGTGAGTTGGTTCTTTGAACGAACGAGGTTGTGGTCGGCATACTGTATCTTGTAGTAGTTGTCACCATCAAGATAGTCGGCAAAGAAGCGTACTAACTGCATGTAGGGGAAGAGCGTTGCAGCGTAGGGAAGGTTCTCAATCTCGATAGGAGTGAGGAATACGCGTGCAGTCTTTAAATAACCTTCAGTGAATGCTTTGAAGATGTCCATACGGAATTCAATCTTGTCGTACTCAGGACTATCTTCGGGTTGTGTGTTGGCAGCAGAGCGAAGGAAGTCACCGTAGTCAGAGAAGATGAAGTTAGGCATTACGGTGTCGAGGTCAATAACGCAGAGTACGTTGTCGTCTTTATCGAAGAGAATGTTGTCAATCTTCGTATCGCAGTGGCAAATACGCTTGGGAAGTTTGCCTTCGCGGAAGAGACGTTCGCTGCGGCACATATCCTCAGCACGCTTTTCAATCTCGTCGATGATGTCTTTAACACCGGCAACGCGACCTACCTTGTCAGCCTTAACGGCATCGTGGAATTGTTGCAAGCGGAACTCAATGTTGTGGAAGTCTTTGATAGTCTCGCCCAACTGTTCGGGAATGTCGGCCAACATGGCTTGGAAGTCGCCAAACGTCTCGCCTACAATCTTAGAGCCTTCGGGGGTTACACCGCTCTTTGATACTGCATCGGGAATGAGTACCATGACGCGCCAATACTTGTTGTCGAAGACGTAGTAGTACTTGCCGTCTTTGCAGGGAACGAACTTGAGTACTTTGCGGTCGATGTCATCAGTATGCTTAGCTTCAAGCTTTTTGCGAATGTGGGTGGTAACAGCAACGATGTTGTTCATCAACATGTCAACGTCGGGGAAAATCGCGTTGTTGATGTGTTGCAGAACGTAGTCCGGGGCATCAGCCTCGGCTGTTGTTACCTTATAGGTAGTGTTGATAAGACCATTGCCTAAGGGCTTCACTTCAGCAACGGTTCCTGTGATTTCGAATTGATTGGCAATGTGTTGCAAATCTTTTTGTTCCATGATATGTGATTATAACTGTTTGGATGAATAATTTATGCTGATTGTGGTAGGACTGAGCCTACTTAACTATGCAAATGTAGTTAAATAAAATTGAATGGTGGCAGGACCTTGTTTAAAAATTACGAAAGTGTTAAGTCGTGACGGAAAAAGCCTTTGATTTGGAACCTAAGTAGGGTGTCAAATCAAAGGCTTCGTATTTTATGAAAACTTAATTAGTATCTTAAGATTTGTCCTGTGCGCAGTTTGGTGCTGTTGGTCATGCGATTGGTCTTAGCCAATTTGTCTTCAGCAATGCCTAACTTGTCGGCAATGGTAGAGAGTGTCTCGCCACGTTTCACTTTGTAGAAGTGAGTGGCTGTCATGGCTATTTTGTCTTCGGCTGATACGTTGCGTGACGCAAGGAGAGTAGAGGCATTGCCCGCATCGTTCTTGTGGAAGGTGTAAAAGTCGCCCGTGACATCTTGTGCGGGGAAGTTGAATAATAATTCGGGGTTGATAGCCTCGCCTGCTAAGCGCGTTTCGAAGTGGAGGTGTGAACCAAATGAACGGCCCGTGTTGCCACCAAGGCCAATGGGATCGCCAGCCTTTACCATTTCGTTGCCCGCAACAAGTTGCTTTGAAAGGTGGCCATAGATAGTCTCAAGGCCGTTGTTGTGGCGAATGACTATGTAGTTGCCATATCCTCCAGCGTCGTAACGTACAACGCGCACTTTGCCATCGAAGGCGGCAACAATGGTGTCGCCAGTGCAAACTTTAATGTCAAGACCTTTGTGGACGCGCTTAAAGGCAGCGCGATAGCCAAAACGTGAGGTGACGTTGCGTGAAGGGGTAGGCATGTGGAAACCTCGGAGGTCGATGCGATAGCTTTCAGGTACGTCTTCTTGCTTGTAGGGGTGAGCGCGGTTAGTTACCCATGTGTTGTAAACGTCGCTACTAAGATCGAGCTCGAGGTCGCGATCGACAGCACGCTGAATGGCTACGGAGTCGACAGCGCGTAGGCGACGGTCGACGGGGGCTTGACGCGCAATTAAGTCTTGACAATAAGCGGTGGCGCCAATGCCTGCCATTACAAGTGTAAGTGCTGCACGACGCAAAGTGGTTATATTCATTGGTTCGTTTTTTTATCGTGTTTCCTGTTCTTGTATGCCATACGAAATACGTCTTTTCAATAGTACTTTTCATACAATATAATTACGGCATGTTAAGGAAACGCGACAAAATTACGACTTTTTATTGATAATTCTACGCTCAATAGTGTTAAATATCACGTATTTAGCGTTAAAGTGCTACTTGTGAGTGGCAGATGCTGACGAAGTGAATGTTCTGGCTCTGAAACGAATAGTGTGGGTAAAAATGTTCTTATGACAAAAATAAACTGCAATTTATCGAAGAGACAGGAATGAACATTAAGGCGCGCTTCGCGCTTTGTTTTTTTAACATTAATGTCTCATTAATCGACCATTAATCTATTCATTAATCTTTCCATTAATCTTTTTCATTAATCTTGTTCTATAGTCTACCATTGAACAAATTCTATTTTTATATCTTTAATGGAAAGATTAATGAAAAAGATTAACGAATAAGATTAATGGTCGATTAATGAAACATTAATGTTAAAAAAACAAAGCGCGAAGCGTGCCTTAATGTTAATATAAAGCTCTGATATTTAATGTATTCCTCCCTCTCGGCATCCAAGCCGAGGGAATCTCCTTGTCACCTTTCGCTCCTCCCATACCCATATTCCTCAGTTTCATCATCCACTGGTTGCCCTTTCTGTATTCTCCCTCCACACGAAACACGGTATCTGTCTGTCCTTTCAGTATCACATACCGCTCCATGAACAGAAACACATGGTCGTTGGCTACACAACTCCAGTCTTGTATGGGTATTCCAGCCAACTGGCGGTTCTTGTAAAAATAGTAGTTGAAGCCTACACGCAGCATCTCCATAAAACCAACACGTTCCACTGTGGGACGCTTGTTAAACTCCTGCATGGTGTACAGGTTCACCCATATAGTTTCGTCCTCACCGAGAAACACTACCTTGGCGACGTTGTCGTCCGACAGTTGCACCTGTTTCAGTCCGTGGAGAATGATGTGGTGGTTGTTATTGCAGATGGCATACTCACTTTGACTGAGAAGTTCGCATACATAGGCATCCTTACCATTAAACTCTTCGCCCTTGTTTCTGCCCACACCGTAGTACATATAAGTCACTACGTGTTCCTCGCCCCAGCGGTCTTTGCGTATGAGTCCCTGCTCCTGCACCTTGCGCTTACCACCTGTGATATATTCTGGTTCATTGGCATATATCTCTTTCAATCCGTTATAGGCGTATTCGTTGGCATAGCAGTACATCTCCGTCACACCGTCCGTTTGTCTGTCCCAGGGATATTTCCTGCCCACATACACCATGCGCTCATTGTTGGTGTGCAGTAGCCAATATCGTGTGGTCTCATTTTCTCCTTCACTGACTAACTGCCACCCCATGCGCACTTTATTGGTAGAATTATACAGTCCCTGCGGCTCTTCGGTACGGATATAGCGTCCGCCCCCCATATAGCCGCTCCGCATCTTCTCCATGTGTGGCGTAGTGCGGAACACATATAGCAGTTCTCTCAGACGTTGTGATACATCAGGCTCATCATGGCGTGCTATCACCACCATTTCGGTATGGCGGTCATTGGTTATATCATCTGACTTGTACTTGCTGCTGAATGTCCCCAATATGCGTATGGACATATCTCGTTCCCTAACGATATCGCCTTTTCCTGCTTGTCGTCCCAAGAACATACCGCTCCAATCCCAGTCAGTGGTGGGCAACCCGAACAGGCGGTAAAGCCCCACGTTGTCCAACAGCGTGCAGCACTCCTTGCCCTTTGCTACACGCAGTCCGCGCCCCACCATTTGCAGATACTTCGCCAACGACAGCGTTGGACGTGCCAACTGGATAAACTCCACATCGGGACAGTCAAAGCCTTCACCGAATAAGTCCACATTCACCAATATTTGAATTCCTTTCGGTGTTTCGTCTTTTTCAACCGTCGTAAAAAGGCTTAGTGAGGCACAGTAAGGCTTATCACCTGCGCTTCCCTCCTTGAACAGTTCTATCATCCTCCTTCGTTCCTCCTTCGGTGTCTTCGAACTTATCGCCACGGCTGCCAATCCTTGCTCTCTGTAGTATTCGGCTATATGCTCTGCGTGTTCTATATTGATGGCATACACGATGCCTTTCTTTCCTGATGCAAAATCCTTTATGGTCTGATATAATCGCTCAATGGATGGTTTGCAGTCCAGCACCTCCTGCATCTCTGCAATGTTATAGTCACCGTCTGCGGCACGCTTCTCTAATCCGTCTATCTTCTTTTGGTCTTCACTATTAGGATTGAGCGATATATAGTCAAAGTCGGACAGGTAGCCTTCCTTGATAAATTTAGGTATCGAGTGGGAACACAGCAGTACTTCAAACAAATCGGTAAATCCTCGTTTGGTCAGTCGGCAAGGAGTCGCGGTCACGCCCAACTTCTTGGCATTGGGATAGGCGTTCATCACCTCTTCGTAGGTCTTAGCCACGGCATGATGTGCCTCGTCTATCACGATGAGTGATGGTCTTTCCTCCAGCTCTTGATAGTGTCTTGACAACCACTGTATAGAGAAAACTTCTATAACGCTTGATTCTTCTCTCTCAGTATCAAGAGAAGTTCCTAATCGTCTTTCAAGCGTTTCCTTTATCTGCTCTACTAATTCACGCCTATGTACCACAATCCACACACATGGATTCTTCACTCTTCGTTCTTCTCTCTTCACTACTTCCGAAATCAGAACGGTCTTTCCTGTTCCAGTAGGCATCTGTATCATCACAGATTGGTGCGTCACAAACGCATCCTCTATCTGCCGTAACATATCCTTCTGGTATTCGTACAACTGTATTTCTTTTCTCATTTGTGTCTTTCCCACAAATTATCATCTACGCATCAAATCAATTTCATGCGCTTTATCTCTTCCATTTACAGGAAATTCTTTCATCTAATTATTCTGCTTCATTTTAGTATATAGTCATTAGCTTCCCATTAAAAATGGGGCACAAATGAATTTAGAAGATTAGATATTCATCTCTTTCATCACTCGTTCCACCTCTTCCAAAGGCACATTCAGCATACGCGACACATAAAGCGGAGTTATCTCTTCCATTCTACCAAATTGTCGTTCCATGCCAATCAAATACTCAATATTCTTTTTAAGGTCACCAAAACTGTTGGAGAATGTAGGAGCTGTTTTGTCTTCCGCTACCTTTGCTTTGAAAGCATTCAATGTTTCACTTCCATCTTCTCCATACTTTCCGTCCTTTGCCTCATAAATGACAGACGGTTCTAAGACTTCAACAGTATGCCATGCACCAGGAGGTATCACACAGCCATAATTTCCAATGGTAGGGTCAAGATGGATGCGTTCTTTCTCCTTGCCATTTTCGTCATAGATTACCTCTACAAGTTTACCACACAACAACAATACATTCTCATTGCTATTTGGATGTCTATGAATGGGAACAATGGTTCCTGGCAGCAATGCGTTCAGAATACGTTGCGAGTTATCATCTGACGATGTACGTAAGTCGTAGCTCTGACGCAAGCGCGGATTTTTTACAGCCTGTTCAAAAAGCTTGCCTAAAAATTCTTTGTTTATCTCCATTATCGTTAGTCATTAGGTAATCTGTTTACTTTACGGGGTACAAAAAGGAAGGAACAGAATTGCCAAAGCAGTGAGAGCAAACCAAAATTGTTTGAGTTCTGCCGAGTCGTGATGGCATTCGGTGAAATCAATTTCCAAATTGCTACTATAACATTTCTCATTATGCATATAATAATTATACAAATGAGCGATTAACAGACATCTATGCAACCAGCACATCACGTCCATTAATCGCTCATCAACCAATTGCTTATCTTACGATTGCCTCTTTGATGCTTTCTACGATATACTTCACATCATCATCTGTCACATAAGGACCAGCTGGCAGACAGAAACCTACTTTGAAGAGAGCTTCTTCAATACCATTAGTATATACAGGAGCACCCTCATACACGGGTTGTTTGTGCATAGGCTTCCATACAGGGCGGCACTCAATCTTCTTGCCCAGCATGAATACACGCAATGCCTCTACATTCTCATTAGGCTGACAGTCGGTTGTTGCTGAATCAACGGCATGGATTACACCTGCTGCACCACCAACGGCTGTCTTGATAATTTCCTTGTATGCGTTCTCCTGACCTTGTATCTTTACATCCGCATCCAAAGTGGCAGCGCAAAGCCAGAAGTTGGCATCATAACGCTTGTCGGCAGGTTGCTTATGGATATGTACACCTGGTACGTCCTTCAACAGTTCTTCATAGAGCGACTGCACATGCTTATGATGAGCAATATGGTCATTGAGTACAGTCATCTGACCGCGACCAATACCTGCGCACACGTTCGACATACGATAATTATAGCCGATAGCTGTATGCTGATAGTAAGGATAAGCGTCGCGAGCCTGTGTGGCATACCACATAATGTTGTTAGCATCCTCAGCATTACGACATATCAAAGCGCCACCACCTGAGGTAGTAATCATCTTGTTGCCATTGAACGACAATACACCATATTTACCGAATGTACCCAACACTTGTCCATCAAAGCGTGAGCCCATACCCTCAGCTGCATCCTCCACAACAGGAATGCCATACTTGTCGGCAATCGCCATAATCTCATCAATTCGGTAAGGCATACCATAGAGAGCTACTGGCACAATAGCCTTCGGCAACTTACCAGTCTTCTCCTTACGGTCAAGTATAGCCTCCTCCAACAAAACAGGATCCATGTTCCATGTTTCACCCTCAGAACCTACGAACACTGGCTTGGCACCAAGATATGTAATCGGATGACTCGAAGCACAGAATGTGAAACTCTGCACCAGCACCTCATCACCAGCCTTCACGCCACAGCCAATCAAAGCCAAGTGAACAGCAGCTGTACCTGCACTCAAGCAAACCACCTTTCTGTCAAGCTCCTCAGATCCATCACTCTTACTGTTGGCAAACGCCTCCAAATCCTTTTCAAAAGCATTCACATTAGGTCCCATAGGTACCACCCAGTTGGTATCGAAAGCCTCCTTCACATATTTCTGTTCCCAACCAGCCTCACTCATATGGGCAAGACACAGGTAAATTGTTTTTCTTTCCATAATATAAAAAATTATATATTTAAAAATTTTGTATTTACGTCACAACAATTAACGAGCATTATAAACATTCATAGTCACCAAGCCTTAATTGGTCGGCAAATAAGCCTTAATTGCATACAATACAATATATAAAAAATGTATTCGTTTTTATCTGCCACCTGCAACCACACACAAAATATCTCCATAATTCACTGACACTTACGTCATTGCGCGGTTGCAGATAGGGTTGCAGATAAACCACCATTTGCAACCTTATCTACAATCATATAACACATTAAATATCAATATGTTGCTGTGATATACAAGATAAAATTGCAGATGGCAGATAAAAATAAAATTTCATTAAAGAAGAAAGCGATGCTCTATTGTAGCAGGTAGTGGCTTCGCTCCACAGGCACAAGCCTATTCAATCATACCTGCTTAACCTTATTACATTTAAATTATAGTCATTCTAATCATTGACGATAGAATATAGCTATTAAATCATATTCAGTTTTTACATTATGATCTGTGATATATATAGTCGGGTATCAATCCAGAATCCTTACCTTTAACGAATTCATATCTTGTTTCAAAGTAATTGAATTTATCAAGCCAATACGAAGAATCTGCGTGTTCTATCAAGATTATTTGGAAAGGATGTTTATATACAAATCTGATTATGCGGTCCATAAATATGTTAATCAAATTGAATGCATATCCAAGACGTTTCTTGTCATCATTGTCTTTAATGTCACCATCAGAATTATCAGCATAGAATGGTATACTAGGTTGATCTATAAACAAAAAACTAGGAATGTAATCAATATCTTCTTTTATTGCATGTTCGTGTATTCCCAAGAAAGTGCACAAATGCATAAACATATAATTACATTTACTTCCAACATTAGTTATAACAAATTCTTCGCCTTCTCTTTTGAGATACAGCGCCTGGTGTTCGATGTCGAAACGAGGCTGACAAGAATTATATGCATCAGAAAGACCATGTGCAACACCGAAATAATCCTTTATTGTATTATTAAGTGCACTCAATCTCTCATCTTTATTTGTAACTAATAGCTCCAACTGCCTCTGAACAGACTTGATTTCATGCTCCAAATTTATATAATCAGCATCTGACATAATTGATCTTTGCGGTTTAGTCATTGTTTCATATGTATGCTTTAACTGTATAAGTTTTATGAGCCAATCAACATCCATGGATTTACGCAGCAAGACATTTTGTTTATTAATTTCTTGATTAATTTTTTGTAACTCAAATTGATATTTATCAATTTGAGCCAATAAATCTTCAGGAACAGACTTTTTACGTCTACCGTCTTTTCTTACATTTTCCAGAGTAACCTTAAGATTTTCAATTAAACGTCTTGTATCCTCATAATAAATAACATCATCTAAATGTTTTGTTATGAAATCTATAGGCTTCAAACTATCTTCTACTTGATCGATATATTTATTATAACGGACAATATCATCTCGCAGACTATTACACTTTTCTAAATTTCTTTTTATGATAGTTCTCTGTCGTCTTAGTTCATTAATCTGCTTGAATTGTTCTTTGCTATTATATACTTTATCATAAATCTCAAGAGCTTTAGATATTTCAGATAGAATGCCTTTAATATTACAAACATCGTCTGTTCTCTCGCTAATACCTAAATCTACAGCTTGAGAAAAAAGAGACTTCAGTTTTTCTTCGTATTTAGAAACTTTATTTTTAACACGTTCTCTTCTCGTATTCTCATCTTCAAGTTTTTTTGTTAATTCAAGCAAATTAGTTTCTAATTCATGCTTTCGTTGCTCATCAATACCTATAGAAATCTTTGTTATTTCTGAAATAATGGCATCAATATCTGGATTCTTAAAAAACTTGGTATCAAAATAAGTATTCTGAGTAGCTATGGCATCTTCTGTTAAGTAGTTAACAGGCAAAAAGCTCCGAAATGTAGTAGTTATTTGCCTGTCTGTTACATTATAAGTTCTACGTGGAGAACCAAAAAGTTCATTAAACTTTATGATTAATTGTCCCCGATCTGAATTGGGTTCAAATACTAAAGGAAAAGTATCCGTCTGCTCAAAATATATCTGCTTATAGCCTTCATCCTTAGGATTCTTTCTTATTATCACATAGTCAATATCCTTAAGGCTAAATGACAATCCGTACCATGTTATATTTTCATTAATAACATCTTCTACAATATTTGACTCTCCAGATAGAAGACAATAATCAATAATGCTCAGTAGAGAAGACTTTCCGGTAGAAGAATCACCAGTTATTACATTCACTTTGTTTTTATGAAATTCATATTCTACAGCTTCATCATTGTGCTTGAACCATAGTTTTATTGTTTTTATATAGAAATTCATACTGATAGTTTTAAAGATTTAAATAAATCGGCAGCAGAATAGTTCTCTGTAAGTTGAATAATAAAAGGAACGTCCTTACTTATATTCTCTAATCTACGGCTTCCTATAAAGGATATATCTTCAGCAAATGCTCGTCCTTTCTCTGTTAGTTTCAAGACATTATTATCTGTTTCAACGATATAATTCTGAATAAGAATAACCATACTATTTAGGCATACAGGAAGCATTTCAAGATATATTCGTTCAAGAAACTCTGGTCTTTCATGTCTAAATATGGAGTCTTCAAAAAACAAACTATCTTTACACATAACATATGCTCTTATTTGATCGTCCATCAATAGTGACAATAATATTGACAACTTTGAAAAATCACAAGGTCTTTCTTTTAAAATCTGATATGCAATACAAGATACCAAACCTTCATTATTTAATAGATTATCCATTGTTATTACCGTTAAATAGTTCTTCCCACTTAGGATGCCAACCTATAGCATGTCCATCCTTTTGTATAGAAGTGTCTGACATTTTATAAAACAATCCATTACTCAAATAATCTCCAAGATTATCATCTCCAATTTTCAAATCCGACTTAGAACGAATACTATCAAGAAGATCAGCAGCAGCCTGTAATACCTCTTTTTCAGAATCTTTATCTACAAGCTTGTAACATATTCTGAATTTCTTTTTCCAAAACGTATAAGCATTCATATATAGTGCCTTTATGGAATCATGAGATAGTGTATGATTTGAAAACGATGCTCGTTCACTCTCTATGTAATCAACTGTTTGCTGAGTTATCTCAACAATCTCACTTTCATCATCCTCTTCTATATCTTTTACTGCCAATAATTGTTTAATAAATACTTGTTCTGAAAGTTTCTTTGATGATATATTGAGTGGAGTATTATATTTTGGAACAAATTTCAGACCTCTAAATTGCGCCAATTCTGTCAAAATCAAATTGTCAAACTCATCTATAGATATAGACAACTTCTCACCATTTTGAATAATTGGGTATAGTTTAATCTCCACACTTCCAATAATAGCTTTTAGCGCATTATCAATATGTTCTTTAGGGACTGCTCTATGACCTACCTGAAATTTCAAATCTTCAATTAGTTCTTCGTCACTAAGATATACGAACTTTAGATTCTTCAAAAGACATGCGAAATACTCCGATTGGGTAGCATTCTTCATATATTTTTTTGTCAGATTCTCCTTGGGTTTCTCATTTCCCTTCGGTTTAGGATCCTTCAGCTTGCCTTTAAGTTCAGAAACATAACTTTTAATATCATCTATAGTAATGATACCATTCTTATACTTTTCTACTAAATTACAGAATTCATTGTCCTGTGACTTCTTATTAGTAATCAATGTAAATTCAGACTTTGCAAAGACTTCGTTTACAGAAACACCATTTTCAACATATTTGGATATTATTTCAATCCATACATTTATAGATTTCCATAAATCAGGGTCACAAGTAGTTAAGTTAGCAGAACCTCTTTTATTCTTTGAAATAGTATGCTTCAATTGATAAAAAGTCAAGTGTCCGTTCACGTTAGATCCGACATCATCACGCACCTCAAAATCAACAGTCTCACCTTTCTCATTCATTTTAAGCATTCTCAATATAAAATAAAACCATTGATAGTGATAACCAGCGAAAGGTCCAATGGCACCATGTCCTGTATTTATATCAACTACTTCTAATGGTTGGGAATTTTCATTTGCCATATATTTATCACATATTATAATCACTATTTCTGTAATAAAATTCTACTTAAGTACAAGTATAATGTAATTAACAAAACTATAGATATGGTTTAGGAAATTTCATCATATACTCATTCATCTGCTGTTTTGTAATCGTACCATCTAACATTCCATCAAGAATACCTCCAGAGGTTCTGTCAAACTCAGAGTTATTAAAAGCAGACTGCTTTGCTGCTATAATATAGTTATATGGGGTTAATGAACGTATTCTACATTCGAAACGATTTTTTAAGTCTATTGTCATTCCTAAAATCTTTGTATAACCATCATCTTCTTCTTGTTTTGTTATTTTCTTCTTAAAAAAGTAGAATGGTTTAAATACAGCATATTCCTCTGTCACTTGACCACTGTCTTTATACAATTCTTTTATCTTTTCTGCAGTATAATAGCCTTCATATACGCCTGTTGGTTCATCACCGTCAAATTCAACATATACATAATTACTATAATAGCGACCACTATCTATATAAGCTATTAATCTGCGTATTTTTAGTTCATCCCAAGCTAATAAATAGCGTCCTTTTCTTAAATATCTATACTTATCAATATTCATTGCACTTCCACCTCTGAACCACCATATTGGATCTGTTAAACTATCACGTCCAATGGCTTTATTAAATTTGAGAGGAGCTTTAAATAACTTTGAAAGTGCTCTTCTTATTTGTTTTTGGTCAGTATATTCGATTAGTCCTCTTTTACCTGGAAATGCCGCACACATTCTTCTCTTGAAAAAAACAGTAGAATGTTCAGTTATTGCATCCTTATATGGATTATACGGTTTCGTAAAAACACGTTCTCTAACCTTAGCGAAAATCAAAGATAATTTGTGATACAAGAATGGTTCATCTAAATGTCTATGAGGACCATTCTTTTTTATATGCTTAATAACGGCAAGTATAGAATCTGTCAAATTACATTCATCCTTTGTAAAACAGTATACAGAATGATGATTTATATCAAATGGCATTTCTGTTGGCGACCATGTTCCCTGGTGAGCGACTGGTACTATATAATCCACCCCTACTGCACTCATCGCATATCCCAATTCAAGAAGCACATTGGGGTTAGGTACTTGTTTTGTTATTATTTTTCCGTTCCCCTCTTTCTTTTCATACTTAACAACGGGAGTAAGATCACATAAGAAAATATCACAATTATCTATCTTACGAAGGATTGTTTGATCTATAGACGGCATACCACTCTTCCCTAAAGTTGAGTGATCAATTTCTATAGAGATGCCATTATTTTCTTTCAACTTCTCCTTAGCGTTTGACAAAGCATTTTCAATAATATTCCTACTTCCATCTTTTGTATCAGATTGCCAGGAATAAAAAACAGTATAAGTTTTAGACATATAATATATAAGAGATGAACATTGTAGTCGTTTTTTATTATCCCACTTTAAGGGATAAAAGTTCTTTACACAATTCTAATATTACTGATTTCAACATTTCCAATAAGTCCATATCGTTTTGAATCAAATACTTTGTATTATGGCTTAATGTTTCTCTATCCCAGCAAAGTGATGGAATAAAACTTCTGATATTGGAATGGGTATAAGAAGAGCGTATGCTATATAGGCAGCTTGCTATCTTCTTCATTCGATCCTTTACATCCTTCTTCTGCCATTCTGCCCAACATTTATCTATCTCTGCTTTTGTATAGTCTGTTTTACGTTCGTCAGACAATACCATTATCCCATTGGCAAACTTTTCTTGAAGTTCATTAGAAATTCTTGTCGTAAAGACTTCCTTAAAGTTCCTTGAGAGTCCATGTGTCTTGTTGTATTCATCGCACAATGTGAGAACTTTTGCCTTGGTTATGTTAGCCTCATGTATGTTTTTCTCAAAGAAACTCTTAGGTGACACATAAGTAGTACTCTTGGCCATACTTGTGTCTATAACTGACACATACGTATAATAGACAAAAGCTTCAATGTCAAACTCACAGCCAGAATAATCATGTCCATTAAATTGTATATGGTCATCTCTATATGCGATGCCTTCACTTATTCTTATTGTAGGCTTATTAACATTGAGCAGATATTCTCTAAAATTCAGCAAATGGTCTGAAAAATCCAACATTTCGGTTATTCGTCGGATGCGAGCAATCTTGCCTTGGTCCGTACATTGTCTGAAAAGTTGTAATATTTCTGTAGACAATAGACGACTTATGTCAGCTTCCAAATTAGGAGTGACGATTTGTTTGGGAATCTTCCACATATAATAAGAAAATATTAAGCATGATTACACTTCTTCCCCTGCAAACTTCACCTTGAACCCCAATACCGTCGCAAAGATCATTTCTATATCTTTCCAAAATGAATAATGTCTGTAGTAATAGCAATTCAAACGCACCTTATCGGGATAGATCACTTTATCGTTATATTCCGTAGCAATCTCCTGCATCGGACGCTTATCACCCTCAGCTTGTTTCTTAGCCACAAATTCCGAAATCATTTCATCCTCCAATCTATACTTCAAAGTAGCAGGTCCTGTAATGCCAGGACGAAGTTTCAACACATCTCGGTCAGCCCCTTGCAGTTTGTCGGCATATCCAGGCACATCTGGACGCGGACCTACAAACGACATATTGCCTATCAATACATCCCACAACCCCGGCAACTCATCTAACTTATAATGACGAAGTGTTGCACCAAAAGGTGTTATACGCGAGTCTCCTGCCACTGAAACAGTTGAACCATTGTGCTTCACCGTCATCGTACGGAATTTATGACAACTAAACAATCGTCCTCCTCTACCCACACGCTTCTGAACAAAGGACACAGGTCCACCCGGCATTTTTATTTTTACCATGATGGCAACAACCAACAATACAGGCCATAAGAAAAGCAGACCAATCAAAGCAAACAATCGGTCAAAAATCCACTTTATGAACATATTTAAATTAATAATTTACATACGAACCCTTCAGTTTTTATGGGTTCAATTTTCCATTCTTTATCAATTTCTCAAAATAATAACCAAACTCACCAAGAATAGCCTTTTTGTCTTCCTTACAATAATCATCAAAGGCATCAAAACCACTGAATGAAAATACACGTTTCATTTCCTTTGGATTCCATTTCAATTTCAATATTCTGCCAACCAATGTGATAACATCACCAAGAATCCATTTTGTACGTGTGCCAATGCGCACATTAATAGGCTCTTCATACTTGCCTCCTGTTGCCAATTTATACATAACCCAAGGAATGTCAAAGCCAGCAGCAACTGGTGTTGCCAATCCACCAGTAAATCGGGCATTAGTCTCAATATATGCTATTTTATTTGTTTTAGGATCATAACGGAAATCCATACCACAAACACCTTTGAAATCAACCGCATCCATAAGCTTTTTCGCTTCGGCTTCAAGCTGTGGCATGTCTACTATCTCTCGTTGTGTAGTTGTACCACCACCATCAGTCTTTGTAACAAGAGCATGATACACCGACATCTTGCAGAACCCATCCCAACGCACACAGTCCACACTATAGTCTGTACCGCCAATCCATTCTTGCAGAAGAGTTTCTTCATTCTTATATCCCTCCATCAGCTTAAGCAATTCTTCCTTGTTCTTGGGAAAATATACACCCTTGGCAGAATTGCCAATAACTGTTTTAAAGACAACAGGATAACGTTTCACTTCTTCAGCCGACAAATAAACGTCAGGAACAGACACACCAGCCTTACGAGCTACTTCAGTACTTTCAGCCTTGTTAGCAAGCATGAGTAGTTTTTCTGCACTCTCGTATGGAATTATAAGATTCTTCGGAAACTCATCACGATGGCGCATAATAACTACACTCTCGTCATGCGTAGGCATCAGCACTTTAGGCTGTAGCTCTTCTATTTTTTCTTTCAGTACCTTGATAAATGCGTCTTCCTCTTTAAATGGGTCTGGATAAGTAAAGCTACCAGTACAGAACTTTGACATTGAACAAATGTTTTTCTTGCTCGTATCAGCAGCCCATACTTTAAGGCCCTTTCTATGCAGCGACTTCAATATTGTGTAACCTACTCTATTCCAACAGTATGTCAAAATCACATCACATTGTGTCATTATGCAGCCCTCCTTCCTTGTGTATTATTAGCAACAAAGAGTGGTTGCAACATAACTACGTGGGATTTACCCCCCCCCCCTCCGATAAGATTTTTGTTTATATTATTCTGTTTCATATCATTAATTATTTCTAAATACAATTCATTATGAGGCAATTCTTCAATGACCCGAAAGGAACTTGCGCTAATTGCACTTCTATATGAGGCTACATTGTCTTTCGAAACCGTCTCAAACAATCGTAAGCCTATTCCAAAACCGACTTTGTTCAAAAGGCGGTTCATCGTAGTGCCAAGTCCTTTACCACGATAATTAACATCTACCATACGCCCACGAAATCCTTTGCCATGAAAGAAGGAACGATTAAAACAATAGCCAACTATCTTATTATTCGTTACATCCTTCAAAACATAACCAAGGAAAGCATAATTATTCTGAAGCTTCTTTATGGATTTTAAGTCAAAGCCATGAGGTTTGAAAAATCTATATGCTTCCGTAGGTTGGCAAGCAAAGAATTCTACCAAATCATTTGTTTGAACCTCACGAATAGGTAGAATATCATAGTCTTCAGCCAACTGGCTTTTCAAGTACCCTTTCATGCAGATCTCGTTCTCTACCAAATATAGTTTACTTCCATATCTTATACGGAATAAAAAAGAATTAACTATATCTACCAAATCCCATAACCAAGGCATATGGTCTCTCAAAAAATGTGCAATTGTATATAACATAAAACAATTCAAAATGCGCTTGCGCACAATTCAAAACTCAACATTCACAATTCAACATTTTATCTAATCCTGTTCCTCGCCAACCACCAAAACGATTCTACAAGGTTTTCGTTATACACTAGTTGGTACTTCCAACGGTTATGCCACCAACGGTAGCTTTTATCTATGGCATACTTCAGTTTCTTAGCTATAGTGTCAATGCCAGTGGTAGTCATTGGCAGTACATCTTTCTTCTCGAAGATATCAGAAAGGATACGGTCGGCAAGAGCAGTGTCCGATTGATATGTATACTGTTTGTCGTCAGAGGCAAAGCTGGCGGCATCTATACCAAGATATTCCACACAAATAGTGGCAATGGCATTAAAAAACCGTAGCATACGTTCTTCCTTATACACTTTGAATACTAAAGCCCAATCAATCTTGGAATGATACTTTTGGAAGAATGTCCCCACATCAAGCACGTGCCGAAGCGTTATCTCATTCGAGGCGAAGTGCTCACCAGTATGGCGCAACAAAAACAAGGCATTGAACGTGGGCGAAGGAAGCAATACGTTGTCTATCGGGCTCGGCAAACACTCCTTCTTATCCAATACCGACATCAGAATCTGCTCAAACCTGATGTTACTCTTATGCGACACATCATCAATAAACTTAGCATGGTTCTCCACCTCCACCCCACCATAATTGAATGTAGAATGTTTGTGGTATTCACGATGCACCTTAACGCCAAGATCCTTCTCTATCAAAGCATCAGCCTCATCCTTCTTGCCAAACAGATACACATCGATATCTCCCGTAGGACGATGCTCGGGCTTCGGATAACACAGGCTGCATCCATAACCTTTAAGCAGCAGCATCCTTATCCCCTGCTGCTTATAGAAGTCAGCCAACTCACCAATCCGCTCCCAATGCCTCACATACATCCTCTCCATCATCGTCGACTGCCCAATCCATTGCAGCAACATCGGCTTAGGAGGGCGCGTCTCAGATGGCAAAAGCCCGATGGCATCAAGCAAAATAGCGGAAACTCCCTGGTGGAGAGCGAGAGGATATAGAGTTTGCCAGTTGGGGGAGTCTGGCAATATAGTATCAGATATTGCAGAATCTAAGCTACTGCCTATACGCACAAGCCTCAATAATGTTTGATTATTTTTCATTGATATCATTTCGTTTTTCACTCTTCATTTAAACAGCTATTGGCTTCTTCGTCCTTCACTTCTCACTCTTCACCTCCATATAGAACTCAATCTGGCACTTTTGCACAAACCCTTTTTCGAATCTTGAGGCTATCATTGGTCTGGCATTCTTCTTCATCGCCTCGCGAGCATCATTATCAGTCAGCATACGCAGCATTGCGTTGTATAGAGAATCGACATTCTTCGACGGAACAATCAAGCCATTCTTCTCGTTCTCGATAATCTCACGACTACCATTGATATCTGTCACAATCGAAGGCAGTCCCATTGCTCCAGCCTCAAGTACCGTATTAGGGAAACCTTCACGGTATGACGGCATCACAAAGCAGTCAGCATCAACATACATCTGCAGCAAGTCGTCGCCATATTTAGGGCCACAAGCCTCAATGCCCTCATTTGTATCAATAAGCTTGCGTGTGGCATCACTCACTGGGTCGAGATTATGCTCATAGTTGCCCACAAGCACAAGACGAGTATTCTTATGCACGTCGTGCAGTCTGACAAAAGCCTCTACCAATTCGTTGATGCCTTTATCTCCAACGATACGACCGACAAACACGAATGTAAACACCCCAGCTTCCTTCTTGACAGAGAATCTACCAGGAGAGAATCGCTCCATATCCACGCCCATAACGTTGCCATATCCCAATACCTTCATAGGCTTCTTCGTTATGCCACCATTCTTCAAGTCGTTGAGCACTCCCTGTCCTTCAGGAATCACATGAGTGGCACAGGCGCAGGTAAGCCAGTCGGTCATCATCAAAATGCGTCGTTTCAATCCCGTAGCCGTAGGCCATACAAGTCCTGTAAACGTATGAATACGCACAGGCACCCGTGTTAGCCATGCAGCCACCATACAAATCATACCCGCTTTAAGAGTCATCGAATGCACCACCTGCGGCTTCTCCTTCCGAAAGACACGAATCATCCTAATGAGCGACTTCAAATCATTCACTATCGAGATATGTCTTTCCATCGGCACCTCCACACAATGGAATCCATCCTTATCCCTAAGCTCATCAAGTTCCGGTCCAGGCGACGTTACAGCCACCATATCATACCCCATCGCCCGCATCTTTATCATCACCTCACGACAGAAGCCTAAGGATTGCGATACGGTAACAGCGCGAATTATCTTGTTTTTGTTGCGTATCATTGTATTAATACTGCTCTAACGTTCTGCCATCCATTTCTTGCAATCCTTGAAAAAACTAACAACTATCATAACTAACAGAATTCCTACGGGGAAGGCTGCAATGATAGTTACGCCTTGAAGACTATACAAAGAGTTTTGAGCAAAGAGAAGACCTACAGGAAGGAATATTAAGAGTAGAGCCCAGAAACCTCTAATCTTACGGGCAGGTTCTTCTTCTGCTGATATTTTTTTATAGCTATATGAAGATGCCACATAAGTAATACCATCAAGAGTTGTGCTATAGAAAGCTATCATAGTAATAACAAGCAATATCAATGCTACAGAAGGAAGAGGCAGCGTATTAAAAATCATCAAGATTGCATCATACATCTCACCACCTTTACCGATAAAGCCCGTTACGTCAAGTCCATATTTCATTTGCTGAGCAAGACCATAGTTACCAAGAATTATAAACGACATATAGGTTCCAGCAAGTCCCCATCCGAATGAACCGAAAACAGTGTTACGAATGGTACGTCCCTTTGAAATCAATGCAATAAAAAAAGGAGTTGCTACACACCAAACAAGCCAATAAGCCCAATAGTAAACAGTCCAATTCTGAGCAAAACCATTTTCTCGAAGAGGGTCCATATAAGTAGAGAGACCTATGAAGTTTTGAGCTAAGTTTCCGATAGACTGAAAGCCTGTCTCTATGATAAAACGAGTTTCACCTCCCAATATAAGGAAATAGAAAAGAACGCCGAAAAAGAGGTAAGAACAGATTCCAGCAAGTCTGCTAATTCCTCTCACACCATATAATACTGTAATGGTGTAGATAGCGCAAATGAGTAGAAGTACACAAATCGTAACGGCTGTATTAACTTCAAAACCAAAGACCACACCCATTGCTTTAGTTAAGAGAGGTGTGGCTAATGAAAAGGTCGTGGCTGTTGCACATACTACGGCAAAGATTGCAATAACATCAATCACCTTACCCCAAAATCCATCAACTTTATCACCCAATAGAGGACGGCAAGCTTCAGAAAAACGTTGACGTTCACGTCTACGAACGTGCATCATAAAACCAAAACATACAGCAAGTATAACATAGAAGCCCCAAGCCAATGGTCCCCAATGGAACAAAGTGTATGTTGGAGCCCACATTGCCATAGAACCCATTTCTTTTAAATGTGGTTCTGCACCATACAGCGCCCATTCAATCAAAGAGTAGAACATAATATCGGCAGCCATAGTAGAGGTGAAAATCATTGTACCCCATTTAAAATTACTATATGCAGGTTTGTCGATATTTCCCAATTTGATGTTACCATACTTTGGGCTTAAAGCAGCATAAAGCGCACAAATAACACTTCCTATGGCAAGTATAGGATAATAAATCCCAATTGTATCACCAAAAAATCCACGCATTGTGTCAACAACCGATTTTGATTCCTCAGGTACAATCATAAATACCGCCATCAATGCTATCACAATAGCAAAGGGAATCAACATCGTAGTCCAATCTTTTTTCCTCTTTTGTATTTCCATTTAATTTCCGATTATCTTTAAGTTTTTAATTGCTCTTTCGTAGCGATCACGTCCATAAGTTCCGAAGTCATCACCCTTAGCCTCTTTAATGACAGTCCATTGAGCCCAAAGATAATCCCATAGAACCATGTAGCATAGAATTTTTTTGAAAGCATGTTCAGGGATATTGCCGTTAAAATATTTACCAAGGATGTAATCTTGGTTCTCCTTCGTAAAATCGGCTTCAATAAATAGAGCTGCGAAGTCTGCCATAGGGTCGTTCATTCCTGAATATTCCCAATCTATAAGGTAGATTGTTCCATCCATAGCCTTGATAAAATTCTCATAGAGAGCATCATTATGGCAAGGACAAAGTTCAACGCCTAACTCATTCAGATATCCTTCAAGTGCCATCACTTGAGGGCGAACCTTTTCCCAACCCTCATACATAGTGGTGCCGGCCTTTTGTATGAGCAAATCGTATTTCTCGATTTCTTGGAAGATGTTGAATTCATTTTTTAAGCGAATGTGTGAACCATGAATTGTTTGATAGATTTTGGCAATCTTCTTCATATTATCATGGCGTTGAATAGTAGCAGCATTAAGAGTTTCGGCATTTTCAACAAAATCAGCTAACTTAATACCCGTCTTTGCATTAAAGTAACGAATCTCAGGATTCACTCCCATCTTGCAAGCTTCTATTGCGTTGAACTCCTCATTTGTACGTTCAACCATTCCCTCAGAGCCATTTCCTGGAACACGAAGCACAAAACTTTTGTCACCGATATTCACACGGAAATTCTTATTGCTCATGCCACCAATTTGAATAATTTCAGCCTTGCTGACATCTTCATTCGGAAAAATATTATGAAGGTGCATTATCAAGTTGTCATGATCAAATGGGTTTTCGCGTCTTCTAAGTCGGGGATAAATATCATTCTGCAACTTTTTAAAATCCTCATCACAGTCAACATCTCCCCAAATAAGGTTCTTAAAGTTTATAACAGGTCTATCAAGTGGTTCTGTTACATCCATTAGTAGATATTCATAATTGAGGTAAGGATTACTTGCGTGTTCCCAAGCCTCAATCATTCGCTTGTAAGTATCAATACAAATTCTAGTTGCACCAATCATTTCACCTTCAAAGTGACACACACGATGACGGTCTTTTGTAATTTTAGTGACAAAACCATTTTTAGTTTCCATAAAGCACTCATCACCAGAACCACTTTCTTCAGTCATTGAAAAACAATTACCTTCGGTTCTTGCATCAAGTGCCTCTAAAACCTTCCGTTCATAAAACGTATCACTCTCTATAAGCAAAAAATCTTCATTGATAAAATCTTTAGTTAAAGCGAGCGAACCCATTGATGCGGTAAACTCATATTCTTTATTTTCTATGAGTTTTATGCCTTCGGCTGCATACTTCTGAAACAGTTCAGCCTTATAACCTACCACTAGTAAAATATCGTCGAAATGTAAGTCACGCAGAATAGCTAATGTTCTGTTAAGTAAGCACAAGTCTTTAGCAAAGCATTTTAAAGGGTAGGGAATCTTTGAATCCTTTTCTCGTCTTGCTGCAAGTATTACTGCTTTTTTCCTCATATCTTTTTTATTTCTATGCCATTTTCGGCATTGTATTCATAAACATCATCATAGACTTTAAATTGGAACTGTAGATAGTTACCTTTATGTTTGATGTTTCTGAATGCATGGACACAAGCTTCTTCTACTTCTAACTGTTTGCAAATTTGTTTGACAATTGATGAACGTGTATCATTTTTATAACTTTCATCAAACATGCGCAATTCGTCAAGACTATCAAATTCCTGAATATCTCCTTCTTGGTAGCGGTTGATTTTCATTTTGGGTAATTGGTCTATATAACGAATATATAAATCTTCCCAATACCCTTGTTTGGTAGTTTCATTACAATATTCTTTTATCATGAGTTTTCGAAAATTCTCAGAAAACTCATGGTTAAAAAACACGTGTCCTACCATATACCATGAATCATGTCCACCAACCTTTACATCAGTTATTTGGTCTTCTGTATTCGTTATAAGACAATATTCGTTAGTTTTTCCTTCTGCGTACAGAGCCGAATAATAGCTGTCTACCGATTCTCTTGTGAATACATTTTCAGGAAAATAGTTGTCAGAACTACAAATAAAAGTGTTTCCTAATTTCTCAATTACGCGAATGAGTGAGGAAGTATTGTTATAACGTGCAAAATCCTCATTATAAACGATATCAACAGCATACTTATCGCGAAGATAGGCAAACATTTCAGCCTTATAGCCCACAACAAGGGTAATATCAGTGATACCAGCTTCTTTCAATTGCCGTATTTGGCGTTCTATCAAAATTTCGCCTTTCACTTCCACTAATCCCTTAGGACGTTCAACAGACAGAGGCACAAATCTCGAAGAAGTGCCTGCTGCCATAATAATGGCATTTCGTTGAGTCATTTTCTAAAAAGCAAAATTAGCTACAAAGTTGATATACGATTTGTCGAATGCAGGATTATAGATATATTCGGCACTCAAAGGAAGAGCCCAACCATTCTTAAACTGCACGTTGTATGTATATTTCAAATCAAGATTACACACAGCAAATTTCTTTTGATAGTTGGTGTAACATGACTTGTAAGGCGTCATACCAACGGCCAAAGAAATACGATTGTTATCAAGAAAATCGTAATATGTGCCAGCTTCGATATAGGTAGAATAGGCTTGTTTCTTTTTACCAGAAGCATCGTCATACACGTCATCGTCTCCTGCAAAAAAGTTACTAACTGTAAGCCATAAAGGTATATTTTCAGGAGCGTAAGTTAAACTTGCCTCTAACCAATGACCATTGTGCTTACCTCCTAAATACTCATCATCCTTACCGCTAATTGTAGGATAATAATAGTCGTTAAAACCGATAGTAAGACCTTTCCAAGAATAACTTACTCCCAAGTCAACCTCAGCATACTTACCATTAATGGCGTAGCCACCCATCGTGTACACATAAAGTCCCTTCCAACTATAGTTTATACAAGGAAATAACACTGGTGATGATTCATCGACCATCATCTCCATGCCTCGCCACACATACTTAGTTTGAAGGTCGAGCCCTAAGTGAAAGTTCGAAGCTTTGATTTTAGCCCCCCAATTGTTTTTGGGGGAGGTTTCGTTGGATACAGTCGTCTCTAATGTTTCGTTTTTTTCAATCTCTGTAATAGAATGCTGATCTTGTGCGTTGTTCAACTGTTGTGCGCACGAAGCAATAGGAAATGCCATAGATAATAAGGCAAGAAATTTTTTGTTCATTTTTAGTGTAAATATTTTTCTACTAATTGAATTATTTTCAGGGTTTCTTGATTACTGATAGGGCGTTCGTCAGTCTTCATAGTCACATTGTCTACAAAGTATTGAATTTCATATCTTAATCCAGAGGATTCGAAAGGAAAGTACAACTTCTTATTATCGTACGGATTCTCATATCGCATTTCAAAGTAATCAGGTTTCCACCATGGAGCAGGTACATAAATGTATCCTTTAGTCCCTGATATTACTAAGCTACTTTCAGATTTAACTCCTGTTCCTACTATAGCTTGTCCAATCATATTGTCATAAATCAGACTTGCATTTAAGTAAAGACTCTTAGAACCATCATTACGAGCGAAAGCCGAGACTTTTTTAAAGTCCAAACCAAGCAACTTTAAGATAATAAGCATTGCATAATACAAGTTGTCACGTAAACGCTCATTGTTATACCCTAAAGTTACCTTTTGTGAGAGTAGTGTGGTTACAGTTGCCGATACATCTACAATTTCACCAATCTCCCCCGACAAAGCTTCTTCTATAATTTTTGAGAATGAAGGTGCATAAGCTGTTTTTAGAGCAGGCATTAATACTAACCCTAATTTCTTTGCTAAGCCAACTAATTCTTTAGCCTGTGGATAGTTATCCGTTAAAGGAGTTTCGCAAAGAACATGCTTATTTGCATTCAAAGCCTTCTGTATATATTCAAAGTGTGAGTAGCATGGCGAAGCAATGTATACGGCATCAACCTCCTTAAGAAGTTCTTCCACATTTATGGCTTCATTCATAATCCCATACATTTCGCAAAATTGATGTGTTTCTGCAAAATTAGGATTATAGGCACTTGCTACATATACGTTAGGCACATATACGGTTTCTTCTACAAATCGTTTAGCAATACTACCAGTTCCGATAACCCCTAATCTTAAATAAGCTTGTTTCTCGCGAGCAAGACTATTCTCGGTTAGAGCCGTTTCTAATATATCCTCAATTTTTTGTAGGTTAGGATTTGAAATTCCCATGCGACCATTCAGCCAACGAGAAATTTCTGCCTCCTTTTTGCCAAGAGCCACAGCTAAATCACGTTGCGTCATCTTCTTGTTAAGAAGAGCCCTTCGTATACGAACTATTATCTCTTGGTTATTTCCCATACAGTTATTTTATTTTGAGTGCAAAAGTAGAATTGTAATATCACACAAATTGAAAAACTTAACACTTGTGGTTTTGTTATGGTGTTAAGTTCCTTGTAATACTTTTGTGTTAACCTTGTGACATGTTAAGCAAAGCGTATTTCTTTGAGAAAATGTTGCCATCTATCTTCTACAGGTGGGATCCACTTCCAATCTCCATATTCAAGTTCGCAATGTTGTTCAGCTTGATTAGGCACATATACCTCAATATCATCAAATTGAACCTTTTTAGCAGGAAAATAAAGAGAAGGAGATACAGGCTTAAAATATTTAATGTTCGCTCCTCCTATAGGTACTGAATATCCAGCCTTTACTTTCGAGCATTTCGTATATTTCTCTACAATGTCGAACCACTTTTTCGAACTAAGAAAACTAAATATTTTTCCTATAGTCCATCTAATTTTATACGTTCTTTTTCCTTCTGGAGTAGAACACATCAACCTTTCATATAAATCATCGCATTTAGAGTCTTCATATTCCATTACACTCGAAGCAACAAGCATTAAGAAGCACGACACTTTATGTTTCAACCAAATAACAGCGTTATTACTTGAAGTTCCTTCCAAGGGGAATATATCAATAAATATTCCGTGACTCTCATCATCTGTTGTTCCAGGTCCAAGAAATCTAGTGTTTATATCCACTACTTTGGCAAATCTAGTAATGGGACCATTCTTGCTATTTGGTGCATAAATTTTGAGATTTTCAGGTAACTCATCCGCATAAAGATTTATCAGTTTGTCATAATCCTCACGAGGCATCAGTAAGTCCATATCATCATCCCATGGTATAAAACCTTTGTGTCGGATTGCTCCAAGCACCGTTCCATATCCAGTACACATACGCAGGTTATGACGGTCGCACACCTTTTCTATTTCAAGGTACATTTTCCGTAGATGCTCCTGCAAACGAGAACGTTCCTCGTCGGTCATTGCATGCAGCTCCTTCGACTGTATACAAGCCTTCATATATAAGTCTTTTGTTGAAAGCATATTTATTTATTTTTGATTTTTCTAAGAAATTTATAAATGCTAATAGGCAGTAATCCTAAGATTACGTTTCCCACTGCATATTTACAGAAAAGAAGAAAAGACAAGTGTAATTCCTTATATGCTATCCAATGTGCATTGATACCATTTATTCTTGCTTTTAAAGTACGACGTTTAATAGCATTTTTATCATCACGCATAGCATATAAATATTCTGTAAGATTATAGCCTCTATATCCAGCTACATACATTTTCATCCATAGATTATAATCCTCCATACGTAATAGACTTTCGTCTACAGTATAACCACCAACATCATTGTATGCTTTTGTACGGACCATACAAGGGGCATGACAAAAAGGGGAACCATAGTTGAATTTTGATTTATGTGGTTCACCTTCTTCAATTGTCCCCCTCATAAATTCTCCATTTTCATCAAAGTGAATCATTGGCGTACTCACAATAGCATACTCGGGGTGTTCATCAAGAAACTTAATTTCTTTCTCGAAACGAGTAGGCATGCTTAAATCATCTCCATCCATACGCGCAACATATTCCGTGTCTGCATACTTCAAACAATGGTTGAGTGTATAATTCAATCCCATGTTCCGCTCGTTCTTAATTACAATCACATTTTCATGATGACGCGCATTTTCCTCAGCAATCTTTAAAGTATCATCTTTTGAACCATCGTCACAAAGAATGATTTTAAAATCTTGATAGGTTTGGGCATAAAGAGAGTCTAATGCCTCTTGAAGTGTGGGCGCACAATTATATATGCCCATTAATACTGAAATTCTTGCCATTTACTTTCAGAACTAAAAAATTAATTAAGAATAGTATACAATCTGCATAAACAAGGTAAATGCGAGATGAGCTATAAAGATTTTTGAAGCAACACGATACTTGTTAATACCCCAATCCTCATTAAGTAATGGATATATAAGAACAATAGGATAAAGCGACCATGAAATATATGCAATACGATTTGTAAATGAAGCATACATACAAAGCATCCATATTGCATTTGTTGTAAGATACACTTTTAATAGTATTGAGTACGTTCTTGATTCTATTTTATGTTTGTATATTGCATAATAACCTACCAATACCGGCATGGACGAGTAAAGAACAAAGTCTAGACGGAAACCACTTTCACCTCCCCAATCTTCTCCTCCAGAAGTAAGATACCTTGCACCAGACTCATCAGTGAATTCTGCAAATAACTCCTGAAAGAACGAGAAATGGACAAATGCACATAATAAACAAAACAACCATCCCCAGAAAAAATGTTTAGGATTCTTCCATACTACAGCTAATACAAAAGCTGCTATTGGCATTGTCATACTATGATGGAAACCAAGCGTAATTACTAACATTGGGATACAAACCTTCCAGTTGCGATAATATGCCAAAGCAAGTATAAACAATGAAGCAGCGGCACCTGCTTTTATTCCATTTGTACCATAGCTAAATGTTGAAAATGCTCCAAGAAATGTTAGGTATGCAATTGCTGTATCATTTGGGAACAATCTACGTATCCCCCAATATGCGCAACCAAAATAAACAGCGGCAATTGTTACAAAGAAAAATGTAGTTCCTAAATTCTGAGACCCTACAAAAGCAAAATAATTATCAAACAAAAAATTCTCTGTATTTGAATCCCAATGGAAGGGTACATTTACAAGAAATGCATAATAATTCTGTATGTAATTCATCATATCCACAAAAACATAGCTTTGTGGTCGAAAACCAATGAATAGAATCAACAAAAGCATCAATAAAAACATACCTCCATTGCCTCTCTTATTATTAAACGAAACAGTATCCGATGTTCTGTGTGAATATTGAGAGTATACAAATAATGAGATAATTGTAACAACAAAGTAATATATGGAAGAATAAACTACTGCATCTATCATTTTCTAAAACAAATTAAGTTAATGCATCCGTTTATAAATTTTACCCCCAATCGACGCGCCAACATATTCTTAAGCAAATGCAATTTATATCTTGGTGTATTATGATTTATCCATGAACAATCATAAAGATGAATACTTACTGTATGTTCAGTTATTTTAAGTTTGTTTGCTTGTGTATGATCCATAGGACAAAAGACATCAGGTGGATATACCCATACTCCGGCAACATATTGAGGTTTATCATTATTTTCATTTAGTCCATGATTTAAGAGTATTTCTGTAGTATAACTAACTATTGTCTTTGTATTCAACGTTCCATCCTCTTTTTTGAACTTTAGTGTATCATATAAATCTAGGAATTCTTTATAGATACCGAGACCGGGGTTTACCCCAAGACCGAGACCGGGGTTTACCCCAAGACCGACGTCGCCCTTAGCAACAATATGATTGTCGCATATATCTTTAATAAATGCTCCTTTTTCACGTCCCATAAATGGCCCCTTCTCAATGATATCATCCATCGGTCTTATCACCTCCACATCAGTGTCAAAGTATACTCCACCATGATGATATAGAATCCAGAAGCGGGCATAGTCGCTTACGAAAGCATATTTTTGGGCTTCGTATGCTTGTTGGGTATAGGGAATGATATTAACATCGAAATTGTCTTCGTTCCATTCTTTAATTTCATAGTCAGGCAGAAACTTACGCCAACTATCAATACACTTCTTTGCAGATTCGGGCAATGGATTGCGTCCGAACCAGCAGTAATGAATAATTTTGGGTATCATAAATGATTAATTATTAGTAATTCCTTATATATTATTTAATTGCATCATTTCTTGCGCCAACCAACAACAGCATTTCCCAATGGAGTAAAACCAAATGTCAACGACACAACAAACGACAAAGTTAATGTAAGGAGTGCCACCACAACAATCTGAAATAACTGCGAGTTGATATGTTCAACAAAAGGTATATGCCATACAAAATGACGCATTATAAATATATGTGATAGATATATGCCAAACGAGAGATTTGAAAATACTGTGATAAAATCCTTCACTCTATCCGAAATATGCAAAATATCTGTAAACGCTTTATCATCTTCCACCAAAATACACATTGTATGGCTACAAATATTGAGAGATACCAAAACAACGAGTAGAAATCGACCTCCATGTGCATTATTTTCACCACTATGGGAGCAGCTACACTTATACACATAAGTACTGTAGCGACTCTAAGACTTAACTTCTCCCCATAACGTTGCATCCAATAGCCCAACAGAAAATAACCTACATATCCAGAGAAATAATACAATATACCTGTTGCCGTATTGTTTACTTCTACATACATTTGCAACAAAGGATAACACATAGCTACAAACCATAGAAGCAAATAGAATCTAATCTCTTTCTCTGATGTTTTTCTCAACCATGCGTGCAATATAGGTGTAACAAGATAAAGTCCTATTAATGTATACATGAACCAGAGCACTCCATGCCCTTGGGCTGAGAAAGGAATTGAAGTTACAGTTTTCAACACTTCATCTATCGTTATATTGCCATCTAAGAGCTTTATAGCAATATAGAAAAGAGTCCATATCAATGTTGGCGTCAAAACTCGTTTCAGTCGTTTTCGTAAAAATGGCAATGCTGTATTGCTTTTAGAAGCAATGGGGGGTAAAATTAAAGATCCACTAACCATAAAGAACAATCCTATACATGGTGCAGTGAAATAACTCAATGACGAAAGTATTATCCCATCTGAATTATTAGATGGTATAGGTGAGTGCATCATTACAACCATCACACATGCCACAATGCGCAGCAAATCAAGTGAGAGATCACGCTGTTTCATCGTTTAGCCTCCTCTGCTATGCGATACACTTTATTAACTTCACTCTCGTTGCCATAATCGTGAGTTTTGAGATATCTAATAAGACGTTCTTGGAAAGCCTTATCAGTAATGACCTGTGCCAAACCACGAGCGCAACCTTCATTGTCCATTGGAACAATTACACCATCGATGCCATTCTTAATTTGACTGGATGCAGTTGGATAGTTGGTCACAACTACAGGCTTGCAAAGCATCTGAGCCTCACGTACCGTTACGCTCTTACCCTCATACCTCGATGGCTGTACATATATATCGCATGCCTTGATATATGGATAGGGATTACTACGCTTACCAAGGATGATGACATGCTCTTGCATACCTGCCTCCTCTATCTTTCTTCTTATAAGTTGCTCATCGCCACCAAAGCCAATAATGAACCACTTAACGTCAACCCCCTCTTTCACCATACGTCGGCAAATGTCGGGCACGTTGTCATAATTCTTTGCTTCGGAGAAGCGACCTATAGATAATAATCTTGTCATTTCTTCAATTAATCTTCTACAAATGTCTGGTAAATTATCAAAGTTCTTCTGCTCACTGAATCTTCCTATTGTGAGGATTTTTACCCCCCCCCCCCGAAACTATTCAATTCTTCCTCTACATCCTCTATATTTGCACGTCTACGTACAAAAGCAGGAGACAGAATATTTTCAATCTCCACTATTTTGTTGGTATTGGCAAGTGAGGGGAATGTCTGAAGGAAAGTCTTAGTTACATCTGGTGATATACTTGCAATATAGTCGTACTTACTCCATACGGGCAATTCATCGTTTGCATCTACCCAAATCTTGGTATAGTCGGTGTGTATCCAGGCTATACGCTTACGAGCATTGATTTTCTGAAGTGTAATCTGATGTGGTGTAAGAAAACTGATAGCCAAATCGTAAGTTACGTTAGGATTTATCCTTGGCAGTAAAGGCGTGGTATATTTAGCCATATAGTGAAATACACTTGCATTTGGCAAGCTGCTATGGTTCTTCTTGTAAGTCCTTCCGCAGACATGCTTCGCCCACAATCTGGCACCTGCTATCAGCCAATGTCCACGCTTCACAAGTTCTTTTATCGGACGCTCCAGCATAGTATATTCCTTTATTGGTGGCAACACGTTCACCCATTCGGGTATAAACTGCATCATCTCACCACGATGGTCGTGCAGAAACAAATCCACATCCACACATTTAGGATCTAAAGCATTGAGCAAACCTATTAAGGCTGTCTCTGCACCCCCTATCTCAAGGTAGTGCATGTTTATAAGGATGTGTGGCTTCATTTAATTAAATTCAATAATTTCACTTTGTAAGGATTAAATATTCTATCTATAATAATTGCTACTAAAATACTTATAATCATTTCCATTAAGAATATCAGTACGGGAGTCCTAAGACCATAAATAAAACTCTTCAATAATTCATCACAAAAATAGATATGAATTAGCCATATAGTCATTGAATGACATCCTAAGAATGTCAGAAAGTCAGCTACACCTCTCTTATACTTTAGATTCGCAAATAAAACCATCAACACTCCACTATAAATTGGATAAACAGGGATACCATGTAATGTACTATAGCCAAAGCATAATACTATTAGTAAAAGTACAAACACTTGTATTATCATAGAAGACAACTTGCATGGCACCTTAATATATGAATGAAAGCATGTCAATGCACCAAGTAGAAATGGACATAATTGCTCAAAATATCTACATATAATAAGAGCTATTCGAATGTTTTGCAATTGACTCCAATATTTACCATAAATTATAGCTACACAGTAATAAAGCATTAAACTTATTATGAAAACAATACTTACATGTTTGGTTGTTTTCATAATACTGAACAAATAAGTACTACTTATAATGATTAGTGCAAATGGTAATATAAACCAAGTTGTATGATTCCAGGAATTAGTATATGCAAAGAAGTTTGACATACATTCTAAAAACGTTCCTGGGTATTTATTGTCATTGATACATAAAGAACAGATTGGGATAAAAATAGCATATGTAACCCAAAGACCTAAATACAAACTAACGACTCGCTTTACCCCCCCAACGGATTTTTGCGTTTAAATGAATAGAACATTCCATATCCACTAAGGAATAAGAACATTCCAACCGGATTGCACGCTCTAGCAAAACATTGCGCAAGAGGATGTCCATTTATAAAAAAACACGAATCATATAAATCAATTTGCGAATCGCGATTAAAAAGATGTAAAAAGACCATCATCAAAATGGCTATACCCTTTAATATTTTCGATGTTTCTTTGTTATAAGCAAATGGAATTATATATATACTCTCTTATTTTAATGTATTACTTAACCACGTCTTTGAAAATTCTATTACTGTAGATAACTTTTTGTGAATATCAGCATATTCAATTTGTTGCAACTGATCATGTACAAAGGAATCAAGCATACGATGGCTTAAGCCAACATCTTCCAATACACTTTTCATTCGTTCATTAATTCCCTCTTTACGATTTACAACACAAAAATTCTTATCTAATATTAAAGAGAAAGCAGTAGCATGAAAAGAATTACTAATAATATACTGTGCATCGTTTATGAGTTTTACAAAATCCAAAGGTCCTGCATTGACAAAATTCTTATGTGCCCATGATTCTTTAAAAGCTCCAACAACATAAATCTTCCATTCAGTTACCTTGTGTATATCCAATGCGATTCTCTTAACTTCTTCAGATTTGTCTGTAAGATATACAACTAAATATTTTTCGTCTGTTTTAATTGAACTTTCGTTTGTCAATCCAGTCCATTCCTCTTTAGATAACAGGAAGACGGGATCGCAAACTGCTACTCCATCATTTCGACCTAATGAATACAGCAATGGTAACGATATTTTTTCTCGTATTGATACGAAATCAATATTCTTAAGTTCTTTGCTAACAAACTCACGATATTCAGGTACCACATCTTTGGTTGCAAAACTAGCAGCATAACTGATTCTTCTAACATTCGGTTTGCCAAAATCTAAATAAAAAGCAGCATCTCGTCCATTAGGGAAAAGTGTATTCCATATCTGGTCGCTTCCAGCTATATAGGCATCTGCCTCAGGAGCATCAGCCTTTAATTCCTCATACGAATTATATCTACGAGTAAGACGTAAGTATTTTGCAGTGAATCTGTCAAACGCTTTTTTACGAGAGAGTGCCAACAAACGCCCAGGAAGCTTTGCCAACAAATACAGCTGCTTCACAATAGGGCGATCAAACACGGGGTTATTTACAGAACCAAACTTAAAATGCCTACTAAGATAATAAGGCTTATAGTTGATTATTTGTACATCATATCCTTGAGATTCCAAATAATGCTGAAGAGCATAAGCCTGTAATGATGCCCCCAAGTTATAGCAATCGTGACATGTAATAGTTTTTATTTTCATTTTTGTGGTTTTTCTCTTAAACCTAACACTTCCAATGTTTTAGAAGGTAAGCGTGTTATATAATATATCAATTTGTTAGGTATCTGTTCTACAAGTTCAATATATGAAGCCTTCTGTAAAATTTCCCTAAGTGGAATTCCTTTCTTGAGACTATTCATCGTATATTTGTATGAAATAGGTTTGTGCGCACATTTTTTCATTTGTGACTCTGCTACTATTTCAAGTGTCGAATCCTCTATATGTAATATCGGATGCATTTCTTTCAATAGGTTCAGACCTCTTTCTGTAAAACATACAACACCATTTACACCTTTTTCATCAGAAGAGTATTTTCTACCCCATAAATCACCAATACGTATATCGGCAGCTGAATGGTTGTATTTGTATTTGCAATTATGATAGCATTGACGCCCTAAACAACGATCACCAAGGAACATACGATAGAAAGAATCACCTTTTGTAAACCATGAAGTATAACGACCGGGGATTTTCATAACCCATGAATCATGCCATCCTGTTTCTTTATCTCTCCATACGATATTATTTACAGTTCCTATTTTATTTTCTAATTCCTTTAAATACTGAAGCCACATTAGGTAAGAGGGGACACCATGACAGAAAAAGTCTAACAATATGACATCATCCTCCATTTTTCTTTTACGAACCAATCTACGTATAGAATCGATTTGGCAAGGTGAACCAGTAATAAAAAACTTTTCCCCCTTCTTTATCTGTTTAAAACCATGTATAGCATCACTTTGAATATATTTTGACCCAATAGAAGCAATTAATTCTTTTTCCGTTTTTGCCAAATAATGTTCGGCATGATGAGTCTCCGAATTATATTTACAAACGATAGCATTGTATCCTTTATTCAATAAAAATTTACCTACCTCAAAACCAACGCCTCCGCTTGTGCATCTATTCCTAACTTCCTCGTCTTTACTCCAAACTGCATAATTCCTTATCGGAAAATCTTTGTCTTGTATTACCTCCAAAGAATTGAAAGCACAAACATTTAAGCATATTCCACAATTAATACAAATTGAATCATCAACAATTGGCTTATAAAACCCTTCTGTGTCAATATGCATACTGATTGCCTTCTTAGGACATGCAGAAGCACAAACACTGCATCCATAACAATAGTCAAACTTGGATATATTTTTCATACTTTAGTTATCTTCTTTAACAATGTTGTTAATGATGACTTTATCATATCTTTTTCATATCTTTCAAAAACAAATGCCCAAAAAGCAATAAATAGTAATGCCCATTCGACAATAGAATTTACACAAACAGTCAAAAATGTTGTTTGTCTATTCTCGTTTAATACAGATATACCACAAACAATTATCACAGCTGTTATGAAGGTTTTGACATAGTCTACAAAAATGGATAAGCATTTTATTTGTGGTATATTTATATGTAATATATAGATATCCGTAAGACAAACAATCATTTGGCTTAATACAATAATAACATAGCCTATTACTGGATTTTGTAACTTAATTTTAAGAACAATATAAATTATTATTGGTGTCAATATATAAATAATGTTTCTGACTATACTGGTTTGGCGAAGTTTTCCTGATGCATGAATTCCAATAGTTACAATCTGTGACACACTTGTAATAAATATTGCTATTAACAATAATCTACAGAAATCTACGCAATATGTTGGCACATTGCCTAACCACAATTTCAAAACATAAGGAGCATCTACGTACATAGGTATAGTAAGTACTCCGACCAAGAATAAATTCAATCTGATTGAGGACGACATAAGATTATTCATTCTTGAAAGGTCGCCTCTACTATAATTACCAATAATCTGTGGACGCACAGCAGTTACAACATTAGAAACAAATCCAAGCAGTATTCCTTGAACTGTTGTCGCTATTCCTCCAGCTGCATTTACAATGGTACCAAAAAACATATTTAGAACAATGTTGCTTCCATGTACACGGAAGGCATATCCACATTCTGCCAACATATTCCATGTGGAAAAGTTTAACATTGGTTTCATTATCTGCTTATTCAAAACCAAAGAAAGATGACTTTCCTTATAATGTCTATTGCAATAAAATCTATATATTAATGATATGGAAATACTGACTAATAACATTAGTATAGAATATATTATCAGCTTATCCCAATTTAAGACAAGTAGAGCATAGACAATTGCAAGTTTTAGACCTACATTTAGCAATTCTACATATGCATATATATCCATTTTCTCATGAGCAACAATTACAGCACTGTATGGAACCTGTGTAATTGTAAAAAACATACCAATCACACTACATTGATACACTACATGAGCAGCCAACATTCTTCCTTCAGGGATTACCATCTTATTACACAAAAACCATAAACCAACAGTTTCTGCTATAATAAAAATGGCAACAGCAATACCAATATGTATAATAAATGCAGTATTGAATGTTTCTTTAAGTCGAGATTCATTTCCTTTTCCCATCTCAAATGTCAAATAGCGCGATGTAGCACCAGACATTGCTGAATTCAAAAAGGTAAACATACTCACAACTCCTCCAACTACCCCATAAATGCCATAATCTTCAACGCCTAAAGTTTGAAGAACTATTCTGCTAGTATATAAACTGACAATAATAGATAAAAGCATACGAGCATAAAGAAAGACCGCATTCTTCGCTATTCGTTTATTGTTTTCCGATGTTGGGTTTGTCATTAAAATGTGTTCTACGTTTTAATTGTTTTTATATATTACGCTGAAAAACAAATTGCTAACCAACACTATCTTTTGCCTGCTGATTTTTGATGTCACTGTAATATTCGTCTATTGCCGATATAAAATCTTCCCCAATCCTTTTATTAGGATTAGCAACAGCTTTATCTCTTAAATCCGATTTTGTTCCAAATGTCTCTTCATTGAAGTTGGTTACTTTCTTACGAGTTGGAGAACTGCCTTGTTCTAATTTTATGCCATCATCCAAAGCAGACAAAGTCTCTAACATACCCTCCGCATAATGAGATTTAGCTCCTATAAAATTAGCGAAAACATGAAAAGGAATATCCATATTTTTCTCTTTACTCATAAAAGCTGCATATAGTGTTACAACCATTGTATGAGTAAGGGTAATAACTCTTTTCTTGGAAGAATCCTTTAAGTCCAACACATTCAAAGTAATAGGTTTATTAAGATCATCCAAATTTCTTTTCATATTATCTTGCGCCTTTTGTATATCTCCAGTAGTTTTCTGAATATCTTGCGTGGTTCGCTGAAGTTCGCCTACTGTATCTTTTATAGGTTCTACAGCTTGAGAGATTGTATCTCTGAGAGCCTGGAACTTTCTTAATTCATTTTGAATATTACCTTCAATATTTTTGATACCTTCGAATTGGTTAGATGTTGCAAAGCCCGATTGTAAAGAATACACAATAGACACTAAAGCCAATACTATTGAAACAATCGCTGAGGCAAAAGAAATATTATCCATTGCTGCATCGCTTACCCTTCCAGGACAAATTGCCAATAGGAACACATTGATTATCACAGTAAGCAATATCAGGTAAATAATATGCCATACTGATACTTTCCTCGAAAACATAGTCTTTTAATATTTCAAATCATTTTAATTTGTTTATTATCCAATCAGAGATTTCCTTAGAATATCCATGCCAAGCAGCAGGAGCTTCCACCATACCTACATATAGCATATCTTCTTCCACAAGAACTTCTTTGTAGTGGTCTCTAAGTTGTCTTGCACTTTGTTCACTTTCCACCAAATAAGAAGAACTTCCAAGACAAGCCCAACTTCCCTCTTCTTTAATTAGCTTGAGAAGACGTTCATAATCAAAGGGTGTTGCATCTTTATGCAAATCATAAGTAACTATATATACTGACATAAAAAGTAGTTTTAAGATGTTATAAACATTTAGTAATCAACTCATACCTATCTGTTAATTTCCAAGCCCTTTCATTTTCATTTGACGATGCTTAACTCTTGTTGCCTCACACTGAAATGTATTAACATTCATATAATTTCCATTAACATCCTCGTTAGCATTCATGACTAAGCAAGTATTACAATATTTTTTATCGGGACATGAATTACATTTCGGGAAATCTTTAAATTCTAAACTTCTCAAACGATTTATAATGACTGAATTTTCCCATAGTTCGCTTAATGATTGTTCTTTAAGATTTCCGATTATTAAAGATTGCCATCCTTCACAAGGATAGACATCTCCAGTATTTGATATACATAAAGAATTCTTACAAACAGGACAAATCGGATCTTCTGCCTCGACTTTCTTTATCTCAACTTTTTCTTTGATATTGTCTAAACCTATTGGCTTGGACAATTTCTCATGAACAATATGTTCAATCTCATCAATATCTAACCTACACGACAGATTACTTTTAGAAAAATCATAACAACCATATAACAAATAGTCAGAATCAGCTTCTATATTCAATGACTTTGCAAAATTCAATACATCTATATAATGCTTTGAATTCAATTTCATTATTGGACAATTTATCTGAAGAGGCACATTATTCTCATGAAGGCGCTTTATCGCAGAAATTGTCTTTTTAAAACTACCATGTTGTTGCGTAATAGCATCATGTATTTTTTCGTCCATTGCATACAAGGAAGTTTGAACACTTATCAGAGGATTGTCAGATATTATCTCAATTAAATCTTCTGTTAAAAGCGTTAAATTCGTGAGCAAATTAACTGACAAGTTATTAACTTTACATTTTTGCAAAAAACTATTGAGAGAAGGATTCAACATCGGCTCTCCTCCACTAATAGTTATATTGAGTACTTTCATGACTTTGGATTGTCTTAGAATAACATCAAACATATCCTCAGTCATAAGACTACGTTTCTTGCAAGTAGGTATATAGCAATGAACACAATTTTCATTACATCTGCTCGAAATATCAACATGCAATCGGGTTAACCGATAATCCATTCCAAACGTGCTTTCATATGTTTTCTGAGTTTCGAGCTTATCTGAAGTCTGTAATACATAAGGCAAGACTTTATCGTATGAGAAATACTGATTTCTTATTTCAGTAAAATCAACCTCTTCACCTAAATAAACGAAACCTTTAGAATGCAAAAGAGAAAAAAACTTGACGGTATCATCCTTTATTGTAGCATAAGGAACATCTACAAACAGTTTGCACAAGTTCCCTATTATATCTTCCATCTTCTTAGGAGTATCTGACAATTGAGAATAGAACACACTACCTGTTTTCGATAATAAGAGATCCCCAACTTTCAGACGGCTCATTGATGCTGTATCATATCCAAAATTACGATTATCAGTCAAATAACCAAAATTCAGATATGCTCTATACATTATATATGGCAATTTAAAAACTATCATAATTATTTTAAAGGTGCGGTAGCTACTCAAGCTACCGCAGTTACAACTAAGAACGACAATTAATGCTGCCCAGAAGGTTTTCTTGTACAAGAAGGTCTTCCACAAGGCTTTCTCTGACAATCAGCCATTACAATTGCGCTCTCTGCTAAAATTGCTGGTTCATCGTATACCATAATAGTACATAATTAAATTAGATTACTCTGTTATAACCTTCTTCGCTGAGTAATCGTTAAGTACGAAGTGGCTTGAAAATATATTTACTCTCCTAAAAAGAGAGTATAGAAATCATTAGGTTAGTGCTCAATTTAGGCCATAGCCCTTTGTATAGGCACTTTTGCAAGTCTTACAATACACCTGGATGTTGTTTTGCAAAGTCGTTTTGCTCTTCTATCACCATTTTGCTTAGTGCTGGTAGCATACGTTCTATCTTGCGGCATTTAACCTTGTTATAATAGAAGTCCATATCGTCGAGCAGTTCGTTGCAAAGAGATTCGGACATGTCGCCACCATAACCACAGGCAACAACTGCTATTGCAGACAACCTGCAGGCATCTTTTTCGTTACGGAATGGGCTACTCATAAGGATATTGGGCAACATATCATAAAGGACATTGCAATAGTGAAGCAAGTCGTTGAAGTCGGGTGATAAAGTGAGGTATGCTTCGAGCATCTCTTTCTGATATTGACGGAGCAACAAGAGGAACTTCTGCTTTGCCATCTTGCCTTTTATGTTTTGTGTCATTACCCAGAAAAGGGCATGAGACAGCACAATACGGTCTTCGGAAGAGTGATAGTAAAAGGAACTGTCTTCGGGGTTGCTGTCCTTAAACAGTTTTTCTTCCATTTCAGCAAACATCTGCTTGCGCATTTCATTTCTATCCGTAAGAGTCATATGTTAGTACTCTATTGCTTCCAATCCCTTATAAACAGGGGCTGGAGAGCCTTTAATTGTTTTAATTTTGTTTATTTGAAATTACCGTGCGACAGCACTGGGAATAAGCTTTTCGTAGTCCTTCTCACCCTCTATATTTCTGCTGAATACATAAGTAAAATACTCCTTCACATTGAAACCTACATTCTTGTATGTCTCAATGAACGTATGGTATTACCTATGCCTTGCACATCATGTTACAATAATGATAGCGACTAGGATTTGCAAGCATCACGCTTCTTGACAGCCTTGTCGTATGCACTCTGAAGCCTATCCATTGACTTCTTACTTACTATTAAAAAACGAAAGGAGTCCAATCAAGTGGAACAATTACTGGTTGTTCTTAACGGGGGAGGTCGTTGCAAACATTTTCCTCCCCTGATGTCAAAGCATTAACTGAAGCTTTCACTCCATACCTAAGTAGTTGTGTCATGCCATGACCAACGTAAGGACTACTAACCACTTAACAAGATTAGTCAGTGCCTTCAAAAACTCAGAATCGATTTCAATTTTCATGTCATCAGATTTAAATGTTAAAAAATCAGTGACACCTGATTGAACTCTTGTACAGAATCTATAAGTTACACACTTTAGACTTGAAATTCATTGACATTATAAGTCTGGCTAATGTCTGTTACCTACCATATAATGTAAGCAGTCAATTTAGGGCATACCCCAAAGAGCTGGCACTTTTCAGTGCCTACCTTTATTGACTTTGTTAAAAATTCGATTGTAAATTAACATTGTGGACTACTCCAGTCCGATACAAGAGGGTAGGAGTGAAGGATAATCTCTGCAACTCTCAAAGATTTTTTGAAAAACTTACAAAGGTTGTTCCAAACTGAACTGCTATGAAGCTTCACCGTGCTAATGATACTATAAAAATAAAGGCAAATCTTGAACTTCATAAAAGTTTAGACGACTTCAGTGTCAACACTATTCGGCAATTTGGAAGTCCTCGTTATGTACATTGCAGATGGCGATGGCATTGCCGCCAAAGTCCATCACAAGCTGGCGGTCACGCAGTATGCGTACCACATAGCCTTCTTGTCCAGCTAAGATACCTGTTAGCACACGCAGTTTCACGTGGTCTCTTGCAAACTTTACAAAAGGATCGCGTAGAAATGTCACTCGTTCTGGTTCGTCTCTCATTATTTTCATGAAGGGACGCATCTTGCTGTCTGCAATAACGGCTGGCTTGCCTGTGCAGCAATCGTTTACCAAAAAGTATCGTGGAAAATTATGTATCAAAAAAGACTTTAACTGTTCTGTTCTGCCTTGCAAAAATACGAGACCGCTCACCGAGGGCTTTTCTTCTTTCATAACACCCTTTCCATTCGGCTTTTTCTTATATCGAATGGTGCGGTGGATGAAGCACTTGGGCTTGAAATCGCCTTCAAGTTTTCGTGTTTCCAGTTTCTCCTCAAACTTCTCGGCAGACATGTGCTGTATGAAGATGTATCCCCAAGGAAGTTCCTGTTCTGTGTGGCCGCTTTCTTCTTCGTTTTTGGGTATTCCTCCCACTTTCGAAACCGATTCATCATCAGCTCCGATTATGTGGATGCCCTTTGGTAAACGCTTGTCGTGATACAAATCGTTTACGTCGGCTGTAGAGGAAGAAAGCGAGCTAACCTGCGTCATTTTCTTTATCTACTTTATGTCACTGTTGGCTGCCATCACCTGTGATGGCCATGCCTGTCTTACAATAACATTGTTCATAAGGTCACATTTTTGATACCTCCGTTTTCAACAAAGGAGGAAAAATGTTTAAATTGGACTTGAAATCCTTATTCCATTGCTACATTGTAGCCTCATAAATCAGTCAGCCCATGTATTATCTTCTATAGTAAGATAGTCATTTCGGTACAAAAATACGGTTTTTCTTTTATTTATTATCGTCTTTACCCTGATTTCTTGCGGCTTTTTGCAAAATTATGCCGAGAATTTTAACAAATATTTCTTTGTTAATCGCATAGACACTTGATTTTCAGCCTAAATATGTCAATGTATAATCTTACTATAGAAGATTATACTTTTTTATCGTAATTTGTTGAACAGACAGGAATGAACATTAAGGCGCGCTTCGCGCTTAGGTTTTTGAACATTAATGTTTTATTAATCGACCATTAATCTTTTTCATTAATCTTTTCATTAACTCAGATTTCGGATTTAGCAAGGGCGGGCTGAATCATCGTGCAAGGCGAATGTAATCAAGCTTGCTTGAATTGCTGAGCCGCAGCCTATCTACTAAAAATATCTACAACATGCTGCTGCCGCGGGTTACAAACCCGCCCCCCAATTAGGTAGGCGGTTTTTCAAGCATAATCTGTATACGTATTCAAAACATTTGTTTTATCTTTCATGTTTCATTTTTTGTTGTAAAATACTGAGTATCAATCGTTTCGGAAGATGAAACATAGGACGCTGATGTTTCATTTTAAGTTTCATGTTTCATTGTTTAAAACACTGAGGGAGCGCTTTCTCTCTCCCACAGTGTTTTTGAATCGCTCCCACAGTGTTTTGTGATCGCTCCCACAGTGTTTTTGTTTTTCTCCCACAGTGTTTTTAGAATGAAACATTGAAACTAAAAATGAAACATAAATATACTATGTTTCATTGTTTGAATGTGCTGATTATCAATAGGTTGGAACCTAAAAATGAAACATGAAGGCAAAAAACTTCATCGGTAAAATATACGTAAGTTCAAATGCTTATTTAGGGCATTCTGAAACTTTTTGTAGAGGCTTTTGTAGAGCCTCAATTGCAGTTCGTTAAAAGCTTTAACCCTTGATGTTGTTATTTTTGCTTGATAGCTGATTTAGCGGTCTTAAAGTGGAACATCGTATGTATATTTTGTTCAATACCTGCGCCATGTCTTAAAGCTTTTGCCCTTTCAGGGCGCGACTGCTCCAACACGTGATACCCAGGGTGTCGCTTCGCTTGCCCTGGGCTGTGTGCTACATTGGGCTTTCAGCCCGCCCTTGCTAAATCCGAAACTTGAGTTCGTTATAGATCAAAAAAAAGATCAGTTTAACAGAACGCAGTTCAGTATGCGTTATGTTAAACTGATCAGATAGGTAATGACTTATTCTAAATAAGTGTAACCATAAAGGCCTGAGCGATAGTTAGAGATAAACTCTTTGCCTTCTTCGGTGGTAATCTTTTCTTCTTTTACGGCTTTGCTTACCCACGCTTCAAGGCGACGCACAAGGCGCTTGGGGTCATACTGCACGTATTCAAGTACATCGGCTACAGTCTCACCGTCAATGGTCTTGTCGATGCTATAGCCCGTCTCATCTACTGTAACGTGGACGGCATTGGTGTCGCCAAAGAGGTTGTGCATATTGCCCAAGATCTCTTGATAAGCACCTACTAAGAATACACCTATATAATAGTGCTCGCCTTCACGAAAAGCGTGCAGTGGCAAATAGGAGGTCTGTTGGTTGTAGTTGACGTAAGCACTAATCTTACCGTCCGAGTCGCAAGTGATGTCTTGCAAGGTGGCCGAAACGGTGGGCTTCTCGTTCAATCGCTCAATGGGCATAATGGGGAACAATTGGTCGATGCCCCAAGAGTCGGGCAATGATTGGAAGAGCGAGAAATTGCAGAAGTACTTATCAGCCATCATCTTGTCCAACGTGCGCAATTCGTCAGGCACGTGCTTCTGATGATGAGCTAACTCACTTATCTCGCGTGTAATGCTCCAATAAAGGCTTTCGATCTGTGCACGCGTCTTTAAGTCGATAATGCCGTGGCGGAATAGGTCGAGCGCTTCGTCGCGAATGTCCTGTGCGTCGTGCCAATCTTCAAGCATAGAGCGGGGCGAAAGTTTATCCCATATTTCAGTCAAGTCATGCACTAACTGGTGGTCTTGCTCCGTTGGGTGAAAATCCTCGTTCATGTGGGGCATGCTCACACACTCCATCACATCGACAATGAGCACAGAGTGGTGTGCCGTAAGCGAACGGCCGCCTTCGGTAATGAGGTTGGGGTGGGGAATATTGTTTTTGTTCGCTGCATCGACAAAGGTGTAAACGCAGTCGTTGACATACTCTTGTATAGAATAATTGACCGAACTTTCAGAGTTGCTTGAGCGCGTTCCGTCATAGTCAACACCAAGGCCACCACCACAATCAACGAACTCAATATTAAAGCCCATGGCATGTAATTGCACGTAGAATTGTGCAGCCTCACGCAAGGCTGTTGATATACGGCGGATTTTGGTGATTTGCGAACCGATGTGAAAGTGGATAAGCTTCAAGCAATCGTGCATGCCCATCTCATCGAGCTTGTGTAAGGCTTCGAGCAGTTCAGAAGAGTTTAAACCAAACTTTGAGGCATCACCGCCACTCTCTTGCCACTTACCCGTTCCACTAGCTGCCAACTTAATGCGAATGCCGAGGTTGGGACGGACGCCTAACTTCTCAGCCGTTCGAGCTATGGTGATGAGTTCGGGCATTTTCTCTACTACTAAGAAAACGCGCTTACCCATCTTTTGTGCCAAGAGAGCCAACTCAATAAAGTTTTGGTCCTTATGGCCATTACAGATAATCAAGCTGTCAGAGTCCATGTTGGTGGCCAACACGGCGTGTAACTCTGGCTTTGAGCCAGCTTCCAATCCGAGGTTATACTTCTTGCCGTGGCTGATAATCTCTTCAACCACTGGACGCATTTGGTTCACCTTAATAGGATAGATAATAAAGTGTTCCGCTTTAAAGTCGTACTCTTTTGCAGCTTGGTTAAAGCAGTCAGACGTCTTTTCGATACGATTGTCGAGTATGTCGGGAAAGCGCAGCAATACGGGGGCCGTGATGTCACGTGAGTTGAGGTCGTCAATCACCTCTTTAAGGTCTACTTGTACGCCGTCTTTGCGTGGCGATACGTAAGCATGTCCCTTTTCGTTGATGCCGAAGTAGTTAACTCCCCAGCCTTTTATATTGTAAAGTTCTTCAGAGTCTTCAATTCTCCATTTTCGCATGGCAAAACTTGGTTAAGATTAATGTGCAAATGTGCAAATGGGTTAATGTACTAACTGAATTTTCGGATTTAGCAGGGACGGGCTGAAAGCCCAATGTAGCACATAGCCCAGGGCAAGCGAAGCGACACCCTGG